>Ga0308168_1000225_pt1 | contig 85623 bp, 77 predicted proteins | sample PhyCR2_FD_202133 | JGI IMG/M metagenome (GOLD analysis project Ga0308168, IMG submission 202133) | Phyllosphere microbial communities from UC Gill Tract Community Farm, Albany, California, United States - DLSLRC.R2 | ecosystem: Host-associated > Plants > Phyllosphere > Unclassified | place: USA...
AATCCACCGGTTGATTTCCCGGCTGATGCCAAATCCGTGCGTGATACCATGCTCTGTACTTGCCTGGTTAATGAGCATGACGTACGTATTTCGACAGTTGAACACCTGAATGCTGCCCTTGCGGGTCTTGGCATCGATAATATTGTGGTGGAAGTGAACGCGCCTGAAATTCCGATTATGGATGGCAGCGCCGCACCCTTTATCTATCTGCTGATGGATGCCGGCATTGAAGAGCTGAACAGCGCCAAGAAATTTGTGCGTATCAAACAGCCTGTCCGGGTTGAAGATGGTGACAAATGGGCAGAGCTTTCGCCGCATAATGGTTTTACTTTGGACTTCACCATTGATTTTAACCATCCGGCAATCGACTCAAGCTCTCAGCGTTATAGCATGGACTTCTCTGCCGAAGCCTTTGCTCGACAGATCAGTCGTGCCCGTACGTTTGGCTTTATGCGCGACATCGAAGCGTTGCAGTCCCGTGGCCTGTGCCTGGGTGGCAGCTTCGATTGTGCAATCGTGGTGGACGACTACCGCGTGCTGAACGAAGATGGTCTGCGCTTTGAAGATGAATTCGTTCGTCACAAAATGCTGGATGCTATCGGTGACCTGTATATGTGTGGCCACAACATTATTGGTGCGTTTACCGCATTCAAATCGGGTCATGCATTGAACAATAAGCTGTTGCAGGCTGTTCTTGCGAAGCAGGAAGCCTGGGAATGGGCAACGTTTGAAGACGAAGCTGCACTCCCGGTGAAATTCAAGGCACCCAATCTGGTTCTGGCGTAAGCCTGGATCTACTTATTACGACTGGTTGAGCTGGTACTCTCTCCGGCCAGTGAGGCCAGTCGTTCTAATATCTTCTTCAGTTTTTCCGGGCTCTGGCTCGCGACACTCCGCAAAATCTCTGCACTTTGCTCACTGATCTGTCTTAACGGCGGTTTCTCTGCGTCTTTTGCTCGAGTGCTGTTTTCTTGCACAGATTCCTGCCCTTTTGCAGCCAGCGAAGGATTTATCCTGATGTCGATTGACGTCAATGATGGTAATATTTGCGCACGTAAAGCTGACAGCAGGCTGGATTGTTCATAGCGTAAGCGCATCAACCAGCTGGCATTAGCCGTTTCGATGACCAGAATCCCCTGACGGAAGTTTGCCACACGGCACCAGGGATGCAGTTGAGCAGGAATAATGCCCTGTACTGCACGATTCAGTTTATTCAGGGCAATAGCACGCTGCTGCACGTTTTGCAGTACGCTCTGCTCCTGAGCCATATCGAAAAAACTTTCAAGTGATTGTGGGCGACTATCTCGCATAACAAGCTCCGGCGGAACACAGTGATCGGTATTCTTAATCGTTGGCGACAATTTGGCAGACGCTATTTCTGGCCGCATCTCCTGTTGGGGATGGTCGCGGCGAGCCTTGGCCTGCCTCATGCGTCAGCGCACGATCGCACTACCTTAGCAGAAACCTCTTCACGAAGCCTGGATATTGGCACCGCCGCGCGCTTCGACAGCCTGGCCCTTATTGATACCGCCCGGCGTCCATCATTTAGCGTAGATTACTGGCACCAGCATGCCATCCGTACGGTCATCCGTCACCTGTCCTTCACGCTGACGCCCTCTGCTTCACCTGCCGCTGTTGCTGAACAGCCGCTTCAGGCGCACAAGCTGGCCTTACTGGACACGCTGAATGCCCTGCTGACTCACGAGGCGAAACCGCCGGTCATTATTCGCTATACGGCGCAACGTCAGGTTGAAGCCGCTCCCCATCATCAAACCGGCCTGTGGCTGGCTCAGGTTCAGGGTATTCGTGCCGGACCGTTCTCATCTCTTAATTCATAACAATAGCGTCTGTTTAAAATCGAACATTAAGCGTCCATCGTTCAAGGCGGTGGCAGAGAGAAATTATTTATTATGTTAACTAAAATATTAACCAAAGTTTTTGGTAGTAGTAACGACCGCACACTGCGCCGCATGCGTAAGACTGTTGAAACGATCAACAAGATGGAGCCGGATTTCGAGAAGCTGTCTGACGATGAGCTGAAAGCGAAAACCGTTGAGTTCCGCGCACGCCTGGAGAAAGGCGAAGAGCTGGAAAGCCTGATCCCGGAGGCATTTGCCACGGTGCGTGAGGCCAGCAAACGCGTATTCGGCATGCGTCACTTCGACGTGCAGCTGCTTGGTGGTATGGTGCTGAACGATCGCTGCATCGCGGAAATGCGTACCGGTGAAGGTAAAACCCTGACGGCAACCCTGCCGGCTTACCTCAATGCGTTGAGTGGCCAGGGCGTACACGTGGTGACCGTCAACGACTATCTGGCCCAGCGTGATGCGGAAAATAACCGCGCGCTGTTTGAGTTCCTTGGTCTGAGCATCGGTATCAACCTGCCGGGCATGCCAGCACCGGCAAAGCGCGCCGCGTATGCTGCTGATATCACGTACGGCACCAATAATGAATACGGCTTTGACTACCTGCGCGACAACATGGCGTTCAGCCCGGAAGATCGTGTACAGCGCAAACTGAACTATGCGCTGGTGGATGAAGTTGACTCCATTCTGATCGATGAAGCCCGTACGCCACTGATCATCTCTGGCCCGGCAGAAGACAGCTCTGAACTGTATATCCAGGTCAACAAAATCATCCCGAACCTGATCCGTCAGGAAAAAGAAGATTCCGACAGCTTCCAGGGCGAAGGCCACTTCTCGGTGGATGAGAAATCGCGCCAGGTTCACCTGACCGAACGCGGTCTGGTTGCCGTTGAAGAACTGATGGTCAGCGAAGGCATTATGGCGGAAGGTGAGTCCCTCTACTCGCCGGGCAACATTATGATGATGCACCACGTGACGGCGGCGCTGCGCGCGCATGTGCTGTTTACGCGTGATGTGGACTACATTGTGAAAGACGGTGAAGTGATTATCGTTGACGAACATACCGGGCGTACCATGCAGGGCCGCCGCTGGTCTGATGGTCTGCACCAGGCCGTAGAAGCGAAAGAGGGCGTGGAAATCCAGAACGAGAACCAGACGCTGGCCTCGATCACTTTCCAGAACTATTTCCGTCTGTATAACAAACTGGCCGGGATGACCGGTACCGCCGATACCGAGGCATTCGAGTTCAGCTCAATCTACAAGCTGGACACTATCGTAGTACCGACCAACCGTCCGATGGTGCGTAAGGATCTGCCCGATCTGGTCTATATGACGGAAATGGAGAAGATCGGTGCGATCATCGAAGACATCCGTGAGCGTACCGCTAACGGCCAGCCCGTTCTGGTCGGTACCATTTCGATTGAAAAATCAGAAGTGGTATCCGAAGAGCTGACTAAGGCAGGCATCAGGCACGAAGTTCTGAACGCCAAGTTCCATGCCCGCGAGGCTGATATCGTCTCGCAGGCGGGCCAGCCTTCTGCCGTGACTATCGCCACCAACATGGCTGGTCGTGGTACGGATATCGTGCTGGGCGGCAGCTGGCAGTCAGAGATTGCTGCGATTGAAAATCCGACCGCTGAACAGATCGAAGCGATCAAAAGCGCGTGGAAGATCCGCCACGATGCCGTACTGGCTTCCGGTGGTTTGCATATCATCGGTACTGAGCGTCATGAATCTCGTCGTATCGATAATCAGCTGCGCGGCCGTTCGGGTCGTCAGGGTGATAACGGTTCATCCCGTTTCTACCTGTCGATGGAAGATGCGCTGATGCGTATTTTTGCCTCGGATCGTGTCACTAATATGATGCGTAAGCTGGGTATGAAGCCGGGCGAAGCGATAGAGCACCCGTGGGTGACTAAAGCCATTGCCAACGCGCAGCGTAAAGTAGAAAGCCGTAATTTCGATATTCGTAAGCAGTTGCTGGAGTATGATGACGTAGCCAGCGATCAGCGCCGCGCGATTTATTCACAGCGTAATGAATTGCTGGACGTGTCTGATGTGTCAGAAACCATCTCCAGTATTCGCGATGACGTTTTCAAAACGACTATCGACAGTTACATTCCACCGCAGTCACTGGAAGAAATGTGGGATGTTGAAGGGCTGCAGGAACGCCTGAGCAACGATTTCGACCTCAACCTGCCGATTAAAGAGTGGCTGGATAAAGAGCCCGATCTGCATGAAGAGACGCTGCGTGACCGCATCATGGATGAGGCCAAACAGCAGTATCAGCGCAAAGAAGAAGTTGTTGGTGTGGAAATGATGCGCAACTTCGAGAAAGGCGTCATGCTGCAGACGCTGGACTCTCTGTGGAAAGAGCACCTGGCCGCAATGGATTATCTGCGTCAGGGCATTCATCTGCGCGGTTATGCACAGAAGGATCCTAAGCAGGAGTACAAACGCGAGTCCTTTGCCATGTTTGCCGCCATGCTGGAGTCACTGAAGTATGAAGTGATCAGCACCCTGAGCAAGGTGCAGGTGCGGATGCCGGAAGAAATTGAACAGATGGAAGAACAGCGTCGTCTGGAAGCAGAACACCTGGCACAGCAGCAGCAGCTGAGCCACGTCGATGCAGAAACGGAAGCCGCAGCGTCTCTTTCCTCGCAAACCGGCGAGCGTAAAGTGGGCCGCAACGATCTCTGCCCATGTGGTTCAGGTAAAAAATACAAGCAGTGCCACGGTCGCCTGGCGTAATCAGCCACCGACATCTGCATCAGGGCCGGAAATCCTCCGGCCCTTTTTTTATCGGTTTTGCCAGATAAACAATAACCAGATGGCGATGCTCAATGCCGGACCAAAAGGGACCGGAGCTGAGAGCGGTCGCCTGAGCCACAGCCGCGCCACTGTAAACGTCATCAATCCTCCCAGTGACGCCAGCAACAGCACAGCGGGGAGTGCCTGCCAGCCCAGCCATACTCCACCCGCCGCCAGCAGCTTCGCATCGCCTCTGCCCAGCCCCTCTTCGCCGGACAGTGATTTGTAGATCCACGCCAGCCCCCTGAAGACGCTGTAGCCTGTTGCGGCACCGGCCACGCCCTGCGCCAGGGTCACCGAAGGCACTATTCCGCCGAGATGACAGAACAGACCCAGCCACAGCAGCGAGAGCGTGAGACAGTCTGGCAGCAGGAAGTGCATGCCGTCGATAAGCGCCAGAGCCAGCAGCCACCAGCCCAGCAGTAGCGCCGCCACCAGCAACGGTCCTGCATGCAGGAGAGAAGCTGTCAGCAGCGTCAGCAGCAGCGTCATGGCTTCCGTGGCAGGATATTGCCGCGATATGGGCTCCCGGCACCAGCGGCAGCGCCCCCGCAATATTATCCAGCTCACCAGCGGAATGTTGTCGCCCGGCATCAGTGCTTTTTCACACCGGGGACAGAACGAACCGGGAAACCACAGGCTGACGCGGCGCGGGGCATTTCCCTGTAAAATCAGTGGCACGCGGTAAATAATGACGTTGAGCAGACTTCCCACGCAGACCCCGACGAGTCCCAGCAATGCCCGGTAAATCCATTCCGATACAGCATCCATTCTCTGTCACCTTCCGTTATCCCTAATTCGGCGACTATAGCGCGGCAGGCAGAAAGAGGCGCTGGGGAGATGGCATTTGCATCACGTTACATTTCAGCGATGCGGTGAGGCTCGATCTTTCCGAACTTGCGTTGATAACACCTTGTCATCCAGGGACAAGGCTGGAATAGTGGCGGAAAAATACATCAGTGAAGTGAGGATATGATGAAACATCTGCAAGTCGCAGTGGGTATTATTCGCAGGGATGGCGACATTTTTTTAGCGCAGCGTTCAGCAAGTTCGTACATGGCGAACCGCTGGGAGTTCCCGGGGGGCAAGATAGAAGCAGACGAAACACCCGTGCAGGCGTTGAAGCGTGAGTTGCTGGAGGAAACTGGCATCGAAGTCGTCAACGCGACCCCCTATGATACGGTGGATCACACCTATGACGATCTGCGCGTCACGCTGCATTTTTTTATCGTCGACGGCTGGAAGGGAGAACCGTACGGGCGTGAAGGGCAACCTCAGCGCTGGGTTCCTCAGCAGGAGTTGCAGGCGGAAGAGTTTCCCCCTGCCAACGTCGATATCGTTGCCCGTCTGAAAGCCAGCGCTTAAGCGTTAGCCCGCTTACTCGCGATCGAAAGGCTGCTCGCTCCATTCATCGCTGTCGGTCTGGTCGCCGCTGCTGGGGATGCGTTTCTCCTCAGCGGCCCACTCACCAAGGTCGATTAGCTGGCAGCGCTTGCTGCAGAAGGGCCTCCAGGCGCTCAGTTCATCCCAGATAACCTGCTTGCGGCAGGTCGGGCAGTTCACTACGGTGACATCATTCATAACTCTTCCCTTAACAACAGGCCAGCTCGAAGTCGAAGCGGGCAGGTACCTCACCGCGCTCGCTGTCGAGCGGCAGAAAACGGATGGCATAGCGGCTCTTATGGCCGGAAATTTGTGGGTAGAGCGCATCATCCAGTCGGAGCTGCATCCGCAACAGATCTGCACCTTCCGCATTATCCTGGAAGAAGCCATTCAGGCTGGTGTGGTTGCGGAAGATCCCTGACTGCCGAATCAGATCGAGAATCATCGTCAGTGCATCCTGTATCGGGGCTAACGAATTTATCCATGTGGTGACCTGCTGATCACGCAGCGACTGGTCAATATGCAACCAGATATGCAGCGTCGGCAGATCGAAACTGCAGCATCCCCCCGGGATGCTCAGACGCTGGCGGACCAGCCCGATCAGACGCTCTTCCCGCAGAGCCTGGCCGGTCCTGGGGGCGGCCATTAACGCAGCGCCACACTGCTTGAGTTCGCCTCGCAGCATATTAATGCGTGACATATCAACGCCGGGAACGTCTGCCCATCCCAGCAGTTTTTGCTGCTGGCGTTCCAGCTCTTTTAATATCTCCGTGCGCAGCTCACCACGTTCAAAGACATCCAGCAGTTCAGCGGCATTGCGAAAAAAGGTCAGGGCACCAAGGTGGTCGACAATTTTCTGACTGGCCGTCAGCTGTTTAAGTAAAAATTCAATACGCAGCCAGGTGCGCATTTTTTCATTCAGAGGGTGCTCAAAGAGAACGGTTGTGCTCATACAGTTAATCCCGATAGGCTGCCGCCGCCAGCGCCAGATAACGCTGATGGAGTGCGGCAACGTGCGCGATCACCGTTTCAGGCGATCCGCCGTTATCAATAATGTCATCTGCTACTGCCAGGCGCGCTTCGCGCGTCGCCTGCGCCGCAAGAATATTTTCCGCCTGTTCGCGACTGATATTGTCACGACGCATGGTGCGGTTCAGCTGCGTTTCCCGGTCAACATCCACGACCAGAACCCGGTCTGCAAGATGCTGTAAGTTATTTTCTACCAGCAGGGGAACGACCCACAAACACCACGCTGAACGACTTAATGCTAACTGTTGTTGGGTTGCAGCGTGGATAAGCGGGTGTAACAAATTATCAATCCAGCGCTTTTCCTGCGGTGAACTGAAGATTTTCTGGCGTAAGACGGCCCGGTTTAACGCGCCATCCGGATGCAGAACCTCATCGCCGTAGCGGGCATGGATGACATCCAGAACAGGTTGTCCCTTTTCAACGACCTGGCGAGCGATGACATCGGCATCGACAACATCCACACCCAGCCCGGCAAAGGCATTTGCAATGGTGCTTTTCCCGCTGCCGATACCACCGGTCAGCGCCACGATATAGCGCATAGGACTCAACTCTCAGTGCCTTGATGAAATGTTTTTACGCCGTATACACCGTTTTGCGATACAGGTCACAAGACAAATTCACAGATAAATTTATCAGATTGTAACGTAATTAAAGTCAATTTCGCAGTCTTGTCGGCGCGTTTTTAGCGCGTATGATAGCGTCACTGGAGCTGGCACTCAGCTTGTGACAACAAGCGTAGCTCGTCAGGTGCGTCACTGCATCAACGCCATCAACCAGGAAATTTGTTATGCGTATCGAAGAAGATATTAAGTTGGGCTTCAAAGATGTTCTAATCCGGCCAAAGCGTTCCACGCTGCAAAGCCGTTCTCAGGTTGAGCTGGAGCGTCAGTTTACCTTCAAACATTCAGGCATCGCCTGGTCTGGTGTACCCATTATTGCAGCCAATATGGATACCGTCGGTACCTTCAGCATGGCGCAGGCGCTGGCCTCGTTCGATATTCTCACTGCAGTACATAAACATTACAGCGTTGAGCAGTGGCGGGCGTTCGTTGAGCGCTCCACACCGGAGGTGCTTCAGCATGTGATGGTATCTACCGGAACCTCTGAGGCAGACTTCCTCAAGCTGCAGCAGATTCTGGCACTGTCCCCGGCGCTGCATTTTATCTGCATCGACGTAGCGAACGGTTACTCCGAGCACTTTGTCGCCTTCCTGCGGCGTGCCCGCGAAGCCTGCCCGGGTAAAACTATTTGTGCCGGTAACGTGGTGACCGGGGAAATGGTTGAGGAACTGATCCTCTCCGGGGCCGATATTGTCAAAGTGGGCATCGGGCCGGGTTCGGTCTGCACTACCCGGGTGAAAACCGGTGTGGGCTACCCGCAGCTCTCTGCCGTAATTGAATGTGCCGATGCGGCACACGGCCTTGGCGGCCAGATCGTCAGCGACGGCGGCTGCTCGGTACCCGGCGATGTTGCGAAGGCCTTCGGCGGCGGCGCTGATTTTGTCATGCTCGGCGGGATGCTGGCCGCTCACGATGAATGTGAGGGGACGGTCGTCGAAGAAGAGGGCGAAAAGTTTATGCTGTTCTATGGCATGAGCTCAGAGTCAGCGATGAAGCGTCATGTTGGTGGCGTGGCACAGTACCGTGCTGCGGAAGGAAAAACCGTTAAGCTGCCGGTGCGCGGGCCGGTCGAACTCACCGCCCTGGATATTTTGGGTGGCCTGCGTTCAGCCTGTACCTATGTTGGTGCCGAAAGGCTGAAAGAGCTGACCAAGCGCACGACGTTTATCCGCGTTAACGAGCAGGAAAACCGCGTTTTTAACCGCTAAACTGGCCTACCTCGCCCTCTCGGGCGGGGTAGGTTTACCCCAGCGCATCACCCAGGCGAAATACGGGCAGATACATTGCCACCACCAGCGTACCGACAATCCCCCCAATCACTACCATCATCAACGGTTCCAGCGCCGCCGCGAGCGTGTCTGCCAGTTGGTGGGTGCGTTGTTCATGCCAGTTTGCCAGCCTGAATAGCAGCGTATCCAGCGAACCTGACTCTTCACCGACCTTCACTAACTGGTAACAGAGAGGCGTAAACAACGCATGCGATTTCAGTGCCTGATGCAGGGGATTTCCGGCCTCAATGTGGCGCCGTAATTCACCTATAGCCTCGCGCCAGATCAGGGGTGACAGCGTCTTTTCCACAGCCTGCAGGCTCTGAAGTAACGTCAGACCCGCCCGCTGGGTCAGAGACAGAGTGGTAAAAATCTGGCTTAACAGGCTGCCCTGACAAAGCGTCGAGACCAGGGGCAAACGAAGCAGTAAACGCTGCTCAACGCGCTGCCAGCGCAGAGACGTCCTGCGACGGTGCCTCCAGATGAGTGCGGCAACGGCAACACTGACGATCATCACCAGTGCCTGCTGCTGCAGAAATTGTGAAAAAGCGATAACAGCAGTGGTAAAGGCGGGCAGGGGGGCGTTGAACGTATCGTAGATAGCGACAAACTCTGGCAGCACAAAGACCAGCATCCCGAGGCTGACCAGCACTGCCACCGCGAGAATAAACAGGGGATAGCGCAGGGCTTTTTTCACTTTCATCTGTAACTGTTGCTGTCGTTCCTGCTGATTTGCCAGCTGCAGGCAGCATTCATCCAGTTCACCGGTCAGTTCACCAATATGAATTAGCGCCGGATAAAGCGGCGGAAAGACGTCAGGCCATTGTCCTAACGCTGCCGAAAAAGGCTCTCCAGCAGAAATGCTCTGCTGGAGGCCTGAAAGCAGCGCCTGCCAGCCAGGTTCAGGATGATCCTCTGCCAGTAACTGTAAGCATCCTGACAGGGCTATTCCCGCCTTCAGTAAAGTGGATAACTGACGCACAAAGGCTGTTTTTTGCGCCCATTTCCAGTGTCGGGGAGCATAGCGGCGGGCGCGAGAGATCTTCAGCGGTAGCTGACCGGCGATCGCCAGCTCACTGGAAATTTGCCGCGGGCTGGTGGCAAAACTATGACCCTGATGAAGTCCCCCTTCATCGTCGACCGCCTGCCAGCGATAAAGAGAGCGCTCATTCATTGCTGCCTCCTGCCACCCGGGTCAGCTCTTCCAGGGTAGTATCACCACGATTGACGCAGTGTAGCCCTTCAACAAACAGGGAATTGAGTCCCTGTTGTCGGGCAATGTCTGCCAGTTCTTCCGGATGAGCCGATCTCGCCAGGGCATTCTGTAGTCGTGCACCGATCGGCAGCAATTCAAATAAAGGCAGACGCCCATAAAAACCAGAAAAACAGTGTTCACAGCCCACCGCGCGCCAGTTTTGCACGGTTCCGGGCCAGACCGCCGGGGGAAAATGGGCCGTCGCCTCGGCGGGCTGACGACAGTGGGGGCACAGCCGTCGCACCAGTCGTTGAGCAATAACCAGTTTCAACGCCGAGGCCAGCAGGTAGCCCGGAACGCCCATCTGTGCCAGGCGGATCAGCGTTTCGGTCGTGGAGTTAGTATGCAGGGTGGAGAGCACCAGATGTCCGGTCTGGGCTGCCTTAACCGCAATCTCAGCGGTTTCTCCGTCACGGATTTCTCCGATCATGATGACATCCGGGTCCTGGCGCAGCAGCGCGCGCAGGACGCGGTGAAAATCCAGGCCTGCCCGGGGATGAATCTGAGTCTGATTGATCCCTGCCAGCGGGATCTCGATTGGATCCTCGACGCTGCATAAATTACGTGTGGCGGCATTCAGCCAGCTCAGGCCACTGTAGAGTGTGAATGTCTTACCGCTCCCGGTGGGCCCGGTTACCAGGACCATGCCCTGTGGTCTGGATAATGCCTCCCGGTAACGTTTCAAATGATGGGCTGGCATTCCGAGGTTTTCCAGTGCAATAGCCCGGGTATCACTCTGCAGTAGCCGTATAACCGCTTTCTCACCAAAACGTGTCGGCAGCGTCGACAGTCGAAAGGATTCGCTGGTACCGTTGAGCAACAGTGAGAACTGCCCATCCTGTGGCACCCTGCGCTCAGCAATATCCAGCCCCGCGAGGATCTTTAACCGGGCGATCAGCGGAGCGCTATTGTCCTGGCCTGCCGCAGGCAGGCTCTGCAGAACGCCGTCAACGCGCAGGCGAACGCGCAGACCATATTCCTGAGGTTCAATATGAATATCCGAGGCGCGTTTCTGCAGCGCCTGGGCGAGCAGCATATCAATTTTGTCTACCGCCGATCCCGCGGGTTCTTGCTGGCTTTCCGTTGATCCCTGCGCAGAGTGGTCCTTGCTTCGGGTAAACTGCTCTATGCGTGCCTGTGGCCAGCATTCAACATCAATGGCGCTGTGGGTGGCAAAGCGCAGAGCTGCCATCATCTCATGGGGGGGCGTCTCCGCCGTGGCAATACGCAGCCGCTGTGTGCTGTAGTCGATGATAATGGCGCCGTGCTGCTGGCAGATGGCCTCTAGCGCACGCTGAGTCTCTGCGGTCATGGTATCTGTTCCTCCTCATCAAAACGGAATACGTCCTGACAGGCTTTCTTCAGACTTTCGTTTCCACTGGTACAACTGCGTTGCCAGCTTATCTGCCCATCGTTGTTATCCCACTGCGGTGTGAGTTTGACGCTCAAACCCTGCAGGCTTTCCTGGCCGGTAAGCGTTATCACCCCTGCATTGGTCGTCAGCGCGGAAACATAACGTGAAGTACGTTCAGCAGGCACCCCGTTACTCCCGGCACTGCAATTTCCACTGCCCCCACGTTCTATCGCGCACAGTTCCACCGCGGTTTTAAACGGCATGGCCGTCTGGAGCATATCGGTGAGTGCCGCTTTTTGCAGATAGCCCTGATAAGCAGGCAGCCCAATGGCGCTGAGAATGGCGATAATAGCGATAACAATCATCAGTTCGATCAGGGTAAAGCCCCGCTGGTGAATCATGACAAACCTCCTTGTGTGATGAGGCTGGCACCCTAATTCAACGGGAAATAGGTGACCAGCGGCAAACAGCGGAGTTCAGAGGTGCGCCGTAAAGTGTTTTGGTAAGTTGCACCTGGGCTGACAGGCGCTGGAAGCGACGTCGCAAAATCCTATTACGGGCAGAAAAAAGGCCAGCGCGGTTGGCTGGCCTGGGGTAAAACGGTGGGGTTGGCGGGTACGGTGCCTGTCAGGCGCCGTTACCTTTAGCGAAAGCGCATCGACAGATCGAGGGCATGCACATGTTTGGTCAGGGCTCCCACAGAAATGTAGTCCACGCCGGTTTCGGCAAAGGTTCGCAGCGTTTGATCGGTGACATTTCCCGAGACTTCCAGCAACGCCCGGCCGTCGCTGATTTTCACCGCTTCACGCATCTGCCCGACGGTGAAGTTATCCAGCATCACGATGTCTGCTCCGGCCTGCAGCGCCTGCTCCAGTTCATCCAGCGACTCGACTTCCACCTCTACCGGCACGTCAGGACGGAGCCAGAAGGCCTTTTCGACGGCTTTGGCGATAGAACCGCAGGCGATGATATGGTTTTCTTTGATCAGAAACGCATCCGAAAGGCCCAGGCGGTGGTTAGCCCCGCCGCCGCACAGCACCGCATATTTCAGCGCCGTACGCAGTCCTGGCAGGGTTTTACGCGTATCCAGCAGCTGCGTGCGGGTGCCTTCCAGCAGGGCGACATAGCGGCTGACTTCCGTTGCCACGCCAGAGAGCGTCTGGACAAAGTTCAGTGCGGTACGTTCAGCGGTGAGGATCACCGGGGCAGGGCCGTTAACCTCAAACAGCGTCTGATCGGCGGCGATCGTATCACCGTCATCAACGTGCCAGACAATCTGCACTTTGTCCCCCAGTTGAATAAACACTTCCTCCACCCAGCGCTTACCGCAGAAAATACCCGGTTCACGCGTAATCACCACGGCGTGAGAGACAGTATCGGCAGACAGCAGACTGGCGGTGATGTCCTGGCAGAGGTCAATTTCACCCCCCAGGTCTTCACGCAGTGCCTGGGCGACGCCAGGCGGAATATCGTCTTCAATACGGCCCATTAATTCAGCGCGACGGCTGTCCGGATCGTAACGGCGGGATGTCATGATCAAACTCCGAAAGGTCGGATAACAGAGGCTGACATGCTAGCGTGTTTATACCGCCCATGCCAGCGGCCGCCGCCGGATTACGCGATGTGTAGCGGCAGCGAGATGTGCCCGACCCGGTAGCATTCGGCGCTATTCACATCACTAAACGGCAGTGGGCTTATCTGAAAGGTTAAATGCCGCCAGGTTTGTACATCCCATGCAAGGATCTGACTGACAGGAGCAGCGTGTTCTACGATCGCTGGCGTGTAATGTATGAGTTCTGTGTAGGGGGTTATGGGGGTAATAATACGCCTGGCAAAACCGGCGTTTGCCAGTTCCGCCGCCGGTTGATAGTGCAGGACCAGCCAGCTGTCGATCTGCGGCCAGCCATAATCCTGAGTCAGCCGCTGAAACCCACTGCTGGTGAGAAAGCGCGTCATGCTGTCACTGTCCTGCCAGAGATAAAAAGGCGCATACAGCGGATCGGAAGAACGTTGTGGGCCGCTATCGTCAGCGTAGCAATAGGCTTTCAGAAGCAGGCCAGGGAAACCATCAAGGCGGTGGCCATTTTCGCAGATGCGGTTGGTGATGATTGCCATGTCATAGTCACTGGGCAGGCGAAAACGATATTGCATGGCGATCATAATGTATTCTCCGCTGGCCAGTGAAAAGCGTTACCGCAGGCGAAAGACCAGTCCTCAGGCTGAGTAAAACTCAGCGTGACCATGACATCTTCCGGGCGTACCGCAAGCTCGCTGGAGAGCCGATGCGCCAGATGATGATAAAACTGCTGTTTTTGCTCCACCGATCGGGGCCTGCCTGCAGTGATATGAAACCAGATAAAACCCTCTGATCGCGGGCCGCCAAGATAATGGCGTGGGAACACCCGCTGTTCTGGCGCATATTCGTCCAGCAGTTGAAAGCAGTCGTCCGGTGGGACGTCGAAAAAATCCACCAGCGTACGGTGCAGGATTTCTGACAGGCTGGTGCGAAAGTCTGACGTTGTTCCGACAGGCAGGGCAATTCGGCTAAAAGGCATCGTTTACTCCTGAAGGCTGTTGTCGGATTTTGGCAGCAGACTAAGTGCAGATACGGCTGCAGGCCAGCCGCAATAGAACGCCAGATGGGTCATGACTTCGGCCAGTTCGGGATTGCTGATGCCATGTGTTCGGGCGAAATCCAGATGCCAGGGTAACTGCTGGTGGCGGCCGAGCGCAATTAACGCGGCCACGGTAATCAGGCTGCGTTCACGTTTGTTTAATTCGCTACGCTGCCAGATCGTGCCAAAAAGAGTCTGTTCTGTAATGGCGGCAAGCACAGGGGACACGCTGGCCAGACTGTCACGGTCGAGCGGTGCTGTCATGAGGCTGTTCCTTTTTTGTGGGAGAAGACAGCAGCATAGAACGCAAAAATAGTTTATAAAATCGCATATATTCGTATCGATAATCCCGAAAAACAGGATGATTAATGCAGCCGTTTAAACGTATGACTTTCGATCTGGATGCGTTACGCGCGTTTGTGCTCGGGATTGAGCTGGGGAGTTTTGCTCAGGCCGCCGAACGGTTGAGTCGCTCGACCTCCGCCGTCAGTGCACAGCTAAAAAAACTGGAGCAGCAAACAGGGCTGCCGTTGTTACAGAAGGCCGGGCGGCGGCTGGCACTGACGGATAACGGCGAGCTGCTGATGGCTTACGGCAGGCGATTGCTGGCGCTCAATGACGAGGCCTTCAGTGCGCTGTCCGGGCGGGATATTGCCGGCAGCGTGCGCATAGGGTTGCAGGAAGATTTTGGCGAGACCTTGCTGCCGGAACTGCTGGGCCAGTTTTCGCGGGCGCATCCGCTGATACAGGTTTCTGCACGCATTGGCCGTAATAGTGAATTACTGCAGGGGATACGTCAGGGTGAGCTGGATCTGGCATTGTGCTGGCAGGGGGAGGACTCATCGCGCTTTACGCAGCCGCTACCGGCAGCTGCACTGTGCTGGATAGGACGTGAAGGGTTTCAGCTGGCACAATGGTTAGAGCAGGGTGAGGCGTTGCCGCTGCTGCTGTTTGATGCTCCCTGCCAGATGCGCACCCGGGCAATTGATACCCTGGATCATGCCGCCATACCGTGGCGGGTAGCCTTCACCAGCAGAAGCCTGAGTGGCCTCTGGGCCGCGGCCTCCGCCGGATTGGGCGTGACCTTACGCACTGAGTTTGGGCTTCCGCTGGGGCTTCAGGTTTTACATCATCCGCTGCTGCCGCCGGTCGGGGATTTGGGCATGGCGCTGCTTCAGGGGCAGGAGATATTACCGCCTGCCGCCGCACGCCTGCGCGCGATATTGATGGCGCAGCTGGCCCAGGTATTCCCTCAGGCCAGTCTGGCTACAGAGGCATGATTTTACCGCTATACAGTACTGGCCCCGTGGGTTGTCCGGTCGGGGAACCGCCGCGCGGCTCAAGGCTGATCGCCAGCGTCGGTAGTTGGGCCAGTTGGAGTGTTGTCACGTCAACGCGCTGACGCTCCCGCTCTGTCACCAGTCCCAGAGACTGCGGTTTCTCGCCAGGCGGGATGAGCCAGAGCTGCAGGCTGCGGTCTGGCTGAATGGCCGAGGCATTGACGGCTTCCACCATCAGCTGCGTTTTATCCGGGCTGAGGCTGACGACCCAGGATCCCTGCTGACTGTCACCATTGAGTACCGCGATAGCCTGCTGGGCAGGGGGCACGGTGAACTGGGTATAGAGCAGCGCTCCGGCAAAGGAGGCGGCGAGAACCCAGCCAAGCCATGGCCAGCGCGGGCGTTGTGCGGGGGGATTATCGGCGGGCAGCCCACGGGCAATCCGCTGCCAGACGGCTTCCGGCGGGGGAACCGGAGTCACCCGCTGGTCAAGTTCAGCCAGAGAGTGTTGCCAGCGGCTGACTTCTGCCGCCAGTTCAGGCTCCTGTGACAGGCGGCGGGCAAAACGCTGGCGTGCGGCACCGCGCAGCGTGCCAAGGGCAAATTCTGCGGCCAGTGCTGAGTCAAAATCGCGTCTGCTTTTCATATGCCCACACACTCTTTCAGTTGAGTTAATGCACGGCGGATCCAGCTTTTAATGGTTCCCGCAGGTTGTTCCAGGTGCAGCGCAATTTCGCTGTGTGACAGCCCCTGATAATACGCCAGCGTGATGCTCTGGCGCTGTTCAGACGACAGCTGTGTCATGCAGTCTGTCAGCCTGCGTGATTCTGATCCTGAAGGGAACGCATCCCCGGAGTGCGGCATGGCGAAAAGGTTGTCATCCTCTTCCAGAGCGTCAACACGGTTATCCTGCAGGCGCAGATAATCAATCGCGCGGTTACGCACAATGTTGGTCAACCAGGTTTTAGGGGCGCTGAGTGCAGGATCAAAGTGGCCAGCACGCTGCCAGACGACAAGGAAACTGTCATGCAGCACCTCTTCTGCCCAGTCGCGACGGCGTAACATACGCAGTGCAATAGCAAAAAGATAAGGTGAATAACGGCGGTAGGTCGCCTCAAATGCCTGTTTATCGCCGGCCGCGATGGCCTTCATAAATAAAATCTGGCTATCTGTTACGTCGTCCGTCATGAAGCATCCTGAAAAAAGAGGTGCGGAAGGAGTGTGAAAAAAACCTGCTGCACCAATTGTATACCCTTTATTTTAACATCAGCGGGTATATTTATTTTTTCCCGAGTGTTGGCACACGATGGATTAAGGCATCAGTACCGTATCAATAACATCAATCACGCCATTTTTTTGCTGCACATCATAAGTGCTGATATTGGCGACGTTGCCTTTATCATCTTTTAGCTGAATATTGTGGGGGCCATTCATCATCAGCCACAGAGGGGCACCGTTAACGGTTTTCAGCTCAGCGCTGCCGTTCCCCTGCTTAATCTTTTTCATCAGGGCTTTCATATCATATTTTCCGGCGACCACATGATAGGTCAGCACGCTGGTCAGCGTCGCTTTGTTTTCCGGTTTCAGCAGATTATCCACGGTGCCTGCGGGCAATTTAGCAAAGGCGGCGTTGGTCGGTGCGAAGACGGTGAACGGCCCAGGGCCTTGCAGCGTATCCGCCAGGCCTGCGGCTTTTACGGCAGCGACCAGCGTGGTGTGATCTTTCGAATTGAGGGCATTCTCAACGATATTATGGGAAGGGTACATAGCAGCCCCACCTACCATCACGGTATTCTGGGACATCTCCGCCATTGATGCGGCACTGAACAGCACTGAAGCACACAGGGCGGTGCGGATGAGCGTTTTCATGATGAGTTCCTTAGCGTAAGAGAAGGCGTTTTTGCCTCACAGAGTTATCTACGGATGAAGAGGGAAATCGGATGCAAAAAAATGAAAATAATTTTTGTCCTCTAAAAAGACCAGATTGATAAGTTTGATTAAGCAGAAAAAAATCATGTTAATCTGCGGGAGTCAGAACACAGGAGAAGTGGTATGCAGTTGCAAGATGGGTGGATTGCGGGAGTGCGACAGGTGCCGTCGCCGCATATGAATCAGCGACCTGATGATGAATCACCTTCACTACTGGTGATCCACAATATCAGTCTGCCGCCCGGTGAATTTGGCGGCCCATGGATCGACGACTTGTTTACCGGACAGCTTGATCCCACCCTTCACCCGTACTTTGCTGATATCAGTCATTTGCAGGTCTCGGCACACTGTTTAATTCGTCGTGATGGTGAAATCGTGCAGTACGTCCCTTTTCATCTGCGTGCATGGCACGCTGGCGTATCCAGCTATCAGGGCCGTGAAGCCTGTAATGATTTTTCGGTAGGCATTGAACTGGAAGGGACGGACACGCTGCCCTATACCGATGCGCAATATCAGTCGCTGTGTGCGGTGACGGCGTTGCTGGTAGAGCACTATCCCGCGATGGCACACCAGATCACCGGTCACAGTGATATCGCGCCTGAACGTAAAACTGACCCGGGCCCCTCTTTTGACTGGGCACGTTATTACGCCGAACTTGAGCACGCGGGAGTGAAAGTATGACGTTATTCAGTCTGTTACTGGTTCTGGGATGGGAACGACTGTTTAAAATGGGGGAGCACTGGCAACTCGACCATCATTTGATGCCGCTATTTCGTGCCCGCCGTCATTTCTCTCTGATTCGTACGCTACTGATGACCGTGCTGATCATGGCGGCGGTTGCCCTGTGTCTGCTGGCGCTGAAAGGGCTGTTTTTTGGCGTGCCTAAACTGTTGTTCTGGATATTAATTGGCCTGTTGTGCATCGGGGCGGGGTCGGTACGACTGCATTATCATGCCTATCTGAAAGCCGCCAGCCACAATGACAGTGATGCGCACCAGGCGATGATTGAAGAGTTAACGCTGATCCATGGTGTGCCTGCGGAGTGCAGCGAGCGTGAGTTTCTTTCCGCGCTACAAAATGCACTCCTGTGGATTAACTACCGGTTTTACCTGGCGCCGCTGTTCTGGTTTGTGGTCGGTGGGCCATGGGGTCCTGTGCTGCTGGTCGGCTATGCGTTTCTGCGAGCCTGGCAGAGCTGGCTTGCACGTCAGCAGAATCCGCTCGAGCGGGCACAGTCAGGCGTGGATGCTATCCTGCACTGGGTAGACTGGATCCCGGTACGGCTGGTTGGCGTAGCGTATGCCCTGTTGGGCCACGGGGAGCGAGCGCTGCCTGCATGGTTCGCCTCGCTGGGCGATCGCCATACGCCACAGTACCAGGTGCTGACTCAACTAGCCCAGTTCTCGCTGGCGCGCGATCCCCACCTCGATAAGGTGGAGACCCCGCGCATCGCGGTTGCACTGGCGAAAAAGGTCTCGCTGATGATCGTGGTGGTGGTGGCGCTACTGACTATTTATGGCACGCTGGTCTGACAGCGAGTCTGCCGGGGGCGTGCCAAACTGTGGCATGCCGCTGGTATCCCAGCTGAAGGTCTTTATGCGTGTATGGCGGTTAGGATCGTACAGCGGGTCCCCTTCAATTTCGGTGTAGTTACGGGCGTGGTAGACCAGCACGTCCTCGCCGTTTTCACCCGTGGTAAAACTGTTGTGCCCGGGACCATACTGGTGGTTTTCCCAGCTGGTGGTAAAGACCGGCGCGGCGGATTTTTGCCAGTTTTCTGCCTGTAGCGGATCCGCTTCAGCATCAATCCATAGCAATCCCATGCAGTAGTTTTCATCGGTGGCGCTGGCAGAATAACTGACAAACAGCCGCTGGCCGTGGCGTATAACTGCAGGGCCTTCATTCACGCTAAAACCGGCGCACTCCCATTCATACTGTGGACGACTGAGCATCACCGGGTAGCCTTTGATCTGCCACGGGGTGGCCAGCTCGGCCAGATAGAGGTTGGAATTTCCGGGAATAGCCGGATCTTTCTGCGCCCACAGATACCAGTTTTTCCCCTGATGAACGAAGTGGGTGGCATCCAGCGCGAAGCTGTCGATGGGGGTCAGAATCTGCCCGCGCTCAATCCACTCTCCACTAAGCGGGTCGGCATCATCACAGGTGAGAGCAAACATCCGGTGCTGGAACAGGCCCTGTTTGATCTCCTTTGACGGCGCAGCAGCAAAATAGATCACCCACTGCCCGTCAATCAGATGCAGTTCGGGTGCCCATATTAATGCACTCATCGGGCCACGATCGGGCTTGTGCCAGACGACTGCCGCCCGGGCCTCTGCCAGTCCGGCCAGCGTGGTGGCGCAGCGGATCTCCAGCCGGTCATACTCTGGCACCGAGGCGATAAAGTAGTAGCTTCCCTGATGGCGCAGAATAAACGGGTCGGCGCGCTGTTCGATTAAGGGGTTAGGCCAGTGGCTCATCGTACGGCTCCTTGTGGTTTTGTTTTCAGCTCTTTGCTGTCGTGGTAATCGTTCAGTTCCTGATAGTTGGTGCGGCGCTGCTCCAGATCGCGCTGGATTTGCAGCATGAGCGTACGGTCCACCTTCAGCAGACGCACCACGCCCGCAGTGATCAGATAACCCACCGCCGGGATCACGGTAAACAGCAGGACGATGCCGTTTAAAGCGGCCGGGCTCTGTTGTTTCGCCCCGGCGTTATAGCCGTACCAGGAGAGCAGGAAGCCAACCATTGCTCCTGCCACTGCCAGCCCGACTTTCAGGAAGAACAGGTTGCCGGAGAAACTGATGCCGGTGATACGTTTGCCGGTTTTCCACTCCCCGTAGTCATCCACATCGGCCATCAGCGACCAGTGCAGTGGTGACGGGATCTGATGCAGAATATTCAGCAGGAAGTACATGACCAACACCAGCATGGTGGCCTGCGGGTCGAGGAAGTAGAACCCACCCGAGAAGATCGCCAGCGCAATATTGGTCCAGAAGAAGACTTTCAGTTTACACCAGCGGTCGGTCAGAACCTTTGCCAGCGTACTGCCGACCATCATGCCAACCACACCCAGGCTGATAAACAGCGTGGCAAAGTGGGTCGACTGCTGCATCACCCAGGTGACGTAGTACATGGTGGCGGCCATGCGAATAAAGCCGGGGCAGACGTTGCAGAAGGTCAGCAGCAGAATACGCACCCACTGATCGTTCTTCCACACGTCCCGCAGATCCCCCTTCAGGTCGTCATGAGTGGGGACGGCCGGATGAATACGTTCACGCACCGTGGCAAAGCAGAACAAAAACATCATCAGGGCGACCAGCGCCATCACGCCCATGGCCATCTGGTAGCCGCGCGCCTTATTGTCACCGCCAAACCAGTCTGCCAGCGGCAGCAGCGTCAGCGAGAGGATCAGCGTGGCGACGCCAACCATCACAAAGCGGTACGACTGGCAGGAGACACGCTCACCCGGGTCACTGGTGATCACCCCGCCCAGCGAGCAGTAAGGAATATTGATCGCCGTATAGGTCAGGGACATCAGGAAGTAGGTGGCGAATGCCCAGATTACCTTGCTGTTATAGGTCCAGTCTGGCGTGGTGAACATCAGTACGCTGAACAGCACGTAGGGCAGGGAGATCCACAGCAGCCATGGGCGGAACCGCCCCCAACGACTCTGAGTGCGGTCGGCAATCGCGCCCATAATCGGATCCGTCACGGCATCGATGACCCTGACCGATAGCAGCAGAACCCCGACCAGCGCCGGGGCAAGGCCGAAGACGTCAGTGTAGAAATAGTTAAGAAAAAGCATGATGGCACCGCCGATCATATTGCATCCGGCATCGCCCATCCCGTAACCAATTTTTTCTCTGACTGAGAGCCTGGTGCTCTTCATGGATTATTCTCCCGCGTATCATTTGTGATCGAGAGTATTCACGCTTATCGTGCGCAGTGCGCAGGTGCAAAACGTCGCAGAGATGGACAAAATGCCTGGGGAGGGGAAAGTGTGAGGCAGATAACAATTCGGCCAGCTCAGGCTGGCCGAATCAGAAGCGACGGTGATGATTATCCGCGCTGAGTACGGTTTTTCACCCAATAGCCGACAGCGAGGATCAGTACCCAAACCGGGATCAGCCAGACGGAGATTGCCATGCCTGGGGTAATTGCCATCAGCACCAGGATGCCGGCCAGGAATAACAGGCAGACCCAGTTACCCAGCGGGTAGAACAGGGCCGGGAAGCGGGTTTTAATCCCCTGCTGATCCTTCTTACGGCGGAATTTCATGTGTGCCAGGCTAATCATCGCCCAGTTGATGACCAGAGCAGAAACCACCAGCGCCATCAGCAGGCCAAAGGCTTCACCGGGCATCAGGTAGTTCAGCAGCACGCACAGGGCGGTGGCCACCGCGGAGAACAGGATAGAGATTACCGGCACACCGCGACCGTCCACTTTCAACAGTGCTTTCGGGGCGTTGCCCTGCTGCGCCAGGCCAAACAGCATACGGCTGTTACAGTAAACACAGCTGTTGTACACCGACAGCGCCGCCGTCAGGATCACGACGTTAAGGGCGTTGGCCACCAGCGCATCACCCAACTCGTGGAAAATCAATACAAACGGGCTGGTGTCAGCGGTGACGCGCGTCCACGGCATCAGGGAGAGCAGTACTGCCAGTGAGCCGACATAGAAAATCAGGATACGGTAGATCACCTGGTTGGTGGCTTTGGGAATGCTGGTTTCCGGATTATCGGCTTCTGCCGCCGTGATACCAACAAGCTCCAGACCACCGAAAGAGAACATAATGATGGCCATCATCATGATCAGGCCACTAAAGCCATTAGGCAGGAAGCCACCCTGTTCCCACAGATTGCGCACACTGGCCTGCGGACCACCGGTACCACTAAACAGTAACCAGCCACCAAACAGGATCATGGCAATCACCGCAACGACTTTGATTATGGCGAACCAGAACTCCATTTCACCAAACACTTTCACATTAGTGAGGTTGATTGCGTTGATCAGCACAAAGAAGACGGCAGCAGACATCCAGGTCGGGATGTCGGGATACCAGAACTGGATATATTTGCCCACCGCGGTCAGTTCCGCCATGGCGACCAGCACATACAAGACCCAGTAGTTCCAGCCGGAAGCGAAACCGGCGAAATTGCCCCAGTATTTATAGGCGAAGTGGCTGAAGCTGCCTGCAACAGGCTCTTCCACTACCATTTCGCCCAACTGGCGCATAATCAGGAAGGCGATAAAACCGGCGATGGCATAGCCAAGTATCACGCCGGGGCCTGCGGATTGAATCACCGATGCACTGCCCAGAAACAGGCCAGTACCTACGGCACCGCCTAATGCAATCAGCTGGATGTGGCGGTTTTTCAGACCACGCTTCAGCGTTTCGCCCTGCTGTTGTTCCATAGAAACCTCGTACTTATTATTTTTTAATGTATTAAAAACTTTACGCTGTCGTGTAAGCGAAAATAGGGCAAAACCTATCCTGGCGAAGAGAATAGTGTTAAGTGACCGCTAATGCACTCGCTTTTGCTTTCTGTGCGAAAGTATGCCCAAAAAATCAACGATCGCTCTCAGTTTTATGATTCTCATTTTCTGTCACAAATCAGCAAGAATGACGAATAACATTCTCTTATGGTGATGTCGTTATTTATCAACTAACTCGCTGCCGTCTTTCGAAAAAGTGACGAAATTTAACATTTCTACTGCGGATAAATGGCTGTTGGATTTCGTCCTTAGGCTATGATTGTGAACGAGACGAGAGTCTGGTTTAGGCGGGTTGCCATATGGACATCAGGTGAATACTTTGTTACTTTACGGGCTCCTTTTTGCAATTGGTATTACCAATTTACTCCGGCAAATCGTAAAGAAGGGATGATGGCCTACAGCAAGATCCGCCAACCGAAGCTCTCTGATGCTATCGAACAGCAGCTTGAGTCCCTGATTATGGAGGGAACACTGCGCCCGGGAGAGAAATTGCTGCCTGAGCGAGAGCTGGCTGTGCAGTTTGACGTGTCCCGTCCTTCTCTGCGTGAAGCGATACAGCGCCTGGAAGCCAAAGGTCTCTTACTCCGCCGTCAGGGGGGGGGAACCTTCGTCCAGACCCATTTGTGGAAAACCCTGAGCGATCCGCTCGTAGAATTAGTGGCCGGCCATCCTGAATCCCAGTTCGACCTGTTAGAAACACGTCATGCCCTGGAAGGAATTGCCGCCTATTATGCCGCACTGCGCGGCACTGACGAAGATCTGGTCCGTATTCGCGACTGCCACCTGCAGATTCAGACCGCTCAGCAAAGCGGCGATCTCGATGCAGAAGCTGATGCGGTGATGCAATATCAGATTGCTGTCACAGAAGCGGCTCATAATGTGGTGCTTTTACATCTTCTCCGCAGCATGGGCCCAATGCTTGAACAGAACGTCAGACAGAACTTTGAATTGCTCTACTCGCGTCGTGAGATGCTGGAGAAAGTAAGTAGCCACCGCGCCAGTATTTTTGAGGCGATTGTGGCACGTGAGCCCGAGCAGGCACGCGAAGCTTCACACCGCCACCTGGCGTTTATCGAGGAAATATTGCTGGACAGAAGTCGGGAGCAAAGTCGTAGAGAGCGCTCCCTGAGACGTTTACAGCAACGTAAGGACTAACGCGTAAATATAACGCGGCACGTACCTGCAAAGGTATAAACGACGGGCCTGTCTCTTTGTGTTTTGAAGTGAACCAGAGCACAAAGAGACAGGCTCCAGACAATTCAACGTAATTAGACACAGATAAGGAATACCCCCCATGTCAGAACGTTTAAATAATGACGTGGATCCGATCGAAACTCGCGACTGGTTAGAAGCGATCGAATCGGTCATCCGTGAAGAAGGTGTTGAGCGCGCACAGTATCTGATTGACCAGGTGTTGAGCGGCGCACGTAAAGGCGGCGTGAAAGTGGCTGCCGGTACGGGAGCCAGTAACTACATTAACTCTATTGCCGTTGAAGATGAGCCGGAGTACCCGGGCAACACGTCTTTAGAGCGTCGTATCCGTTCCGCTATTCGCTGGAACGCCATCATGACCGTTCTGCGTGCGTCAAAGAAAGATATGGATCTGGGTGGCCACATGTCCTCCTTCCAGTCTTCTGCCACCGTGTATGAAGTGTGCTTTAACCACTTCTTCCGTGCGCGCACCGAAAAAGACGGCGGCGATCTGGTTTACTTCCAGGGCCATATCTCGCCGGGCGTATACGCCCGTGCGTTCCTGGAAGGTCGCCTGACCGAAGACCAGATGAACAATTTCCGCCAGGAAGTTGACGGTAAAGGCCTGTCCTCTTACCCGCACCCTAAACTGATGCCTAACTTCTGGCAGTTCCCGACCGTATCCATGGGTCTGGGTCCACTGGGCGCGATCTATCAGGCTAAATTCCTGAAATATCTGGAACACCGTGGCCTGAAAGATACATCTCAGCAGACCGTTTATGCCTTCCTGGGCGACGGTGAGATGGATGAGCCAGAATCTAAAGGGGCGATCACCATCGCGACCCGTGAAAAACTGGATAATCTGGTCTTCATCATCAACTGTAACTTGCAGCGTCTGGATGGCCCGGTCACCGGTAACGGCAAGATCATTAACGAGCTTGACGGCATCTTTGGTGGCGCTGGCTGGGAAGTGATCAAAGTTATCTGGGGCGGACGTTGGGACGAACTGCTGCGTAAAGACACCAGCGGTAAACTGATCCAACTGATGAACGAAACCGTTGACGGTGACTATCAGACCTTTAAATCCCGCAACGGTGCCTATGTTCGCGAGCACTTCTTCGGCAAATATCCGGAAACCGCAGCGCTGGTTAAAGATATGACCGACGACGAGATCTGGTCTCTGAACCGTGGTGGTCACGATCCGAAGAAAGTCTTCGCCGCACTGAAAAAAGCGCAGGATACCAAAGGCAAACCGGTAGTGATCCTGGCACATACCATCAAAGGCTATGGTATGGGCGAGACTGCAGAAGGCAAAAACATCGCGCACCAGGTCAAGAAAATGAACATGGATGGCGTACGCTACATCCGCGATCGTTTCAACGTACCGGTCAGTGATGAAGCCATTGAAAAACTGCCGTATGTGACCTTCGAAAAAGGCTCTGAAGAGTACAACTACCTGCACGGCCAGCGCGAAAAACTGGGCGGCTACCTGCCAACCCGTGAAGCGAAATTCAGCGAGAAGCTGGATATGCCGGTGCTGGAAGATTTCCGCGCGCTGCTGGATGAGCAGAACAAAGAGATCTCGACCACTATCGCCTTCGTGCGTGCCCTGAACGTGATGCTGAAAAACCCGTCGATCAAAGATCGTCTGGTGCCAATCATCGCCGATGAAGCGCGTACCTTCGGTATGGAAGGTCTGTTCCGCCAGATCGGTATCTACAGTCCGAATGGCCAGCAGTACACGCCGCAGGACCGTGAGCAGGTTGCTTACTATAAAGAAGATGAAAAAGGACAGATCCTGCAGGAAGGGATTAACGAACTGGGTGCAGGCGCATCGTGGCTGGCGGCGGCAACGTCTTACAGCACCAACAATCTGCCAATGATCCCGTTCTACATCTACTACTCCATGTTTGGTTTCCAGCGTATCGGCGACCTGTGCTGGGCAGCAGGCGACCAGCAGGCACGCGGCTTCCTGGTGGGCGGAACCTCCGGTCGTACCACACTGAACGGTGAAGGTCTGCAGCACGAAGATGGTCACAGCCACATTCAGTCTCTGACTATCCCGAACTGTATTTCTTACGATCCGGCTTACGCTTATGAAGTTGCTGTCATCATGCATGACGGTCTGGTACGTATGTACGGCGAAGCGCAGGAAAATGTGTACTACTACATCACCACGCTGAACGAAAACTACCATATGCCAGCGATGCCGGCCGGTGCAGAAGAGGGTATCCGTAAAGGTATCTATAAACTGGACAGCAAAGAAGGCAGCAAAGGTAAAGTTCAGCTGCTGGGTTCAGGTTCTATCCTGCGTCACGTCCGTGAAGCTGCCGATATCCTGGCGAAAGACTACGGTGTAGGTTCTGACATCTACAGCGTGACCTCCTTCACCGAACTGGCCCGTGATGGTCAGGACTGTGAGCGCTGGAACATGCTGCACCCAACGTCAGAGCCTCGCGTGCCGTACATCGCTCAGGTGATGAACGATGCCCCTGCCGTGGCATCAACCGACTACATGAAACTGTTCGCCGAGCAGGTTCGCAGCTACATCCCTGCCAGCGACTATCGCGTGCTGGGTACTGACGGCTTCGGTCGTTCAGACAGCCGTGAGAATCTGCGTCACCACTTCGAAGTGGACGCATCTTACGTGGTGGTTGCCGCCCTGGGTGAACTGGCTAAACGTGGCGAAATCGACAAAAAAGTGGTGGCTGATGCCATCGTTAAGTTCGAGATCGATGCTGATAAAGTTAACCCACGCCTGGCATAAGAGGTAATAGAGTAATGGCTATCGAAATTAATGTCCCGGACATCGGTTCAGACGAAGTTGAAGTCACCGAGATTCTGGTCAAAGTGGGCGACACTGTTGAAGTTGAGCAGTCACTGCTGGTGGTTGAGGGTGATAAAGCTTCAATGGAAGTACCTTCCCCACAGGCTGGCGTCGTCAAAGAGATCAAAGTGGCTACCGGCGATAAAGTCGAAACCGGCAAACTGATCATGATCTTCGAAGCGGAAGGCGGTGCAGCTGCACCGGCAGCGGCCGAAGAGAAGAAAGAAGAAGCGGCTCCGGCCGCGCCTGCAGCGGCCCCGGCGGCCAGCGCAGCGAAAGAGGTTAACGTACCGGATATCGGCGGCGACGAAGTAGAAGTCACTGAGATCATGGTTAAAGTCGGCGACAAAGTTGAAGCTGAACAGTCGATCCTCACCGTTGAAGGCGATAAAGCCTCAATGGAAGTGCCCGCACCATTTGCGGGTACGGTTAAAGAGATCAAAATCGCCACGGGCGATAAAGTCAGCACCGGTTCTCTGGTGATGGTGTTTGAGGTAGAGGGGGCTGCACCAGCGGCCGCACCTGCCCAGAGCACTGAGGCTGCTGCTCCGGCTCCGGCTAAACAGGAAGAGAAGGCGGCCCCGGCTGCGGCTCCTGCTAAAGCGGAAGCCAAGTCAGAGTTCGCAGAGAACGACGCTTACGTTCATGCCACGCCGGTGATCCGCCGTCTGGCACGTGAATTTGGTGTCAACCTGGCGAAAGTCAAAGGCACCGGGCGTAAAGGCCGTATTCTGAAAGAAGACGTGCAGAGCTACGTGAAAGACGCGGTGAAACGTGCTGAAGCCCCTGCTGCCGCGGGTGGTGGTCTGCCTGGCATGCTGCCATGGCCGAAAGTGGATTTCAGCAAGTTCGGCGAAGTCGAAGAAGTGGAACTGGGCCGCATCCAGAAAATCTCTGGTGCTAACCTGAGCCGCAACTGGGTGATGATCCCTCATGTGACTCACTTCGACAAAACCGACATCACCGAGCTGGAAGCATTCCGCAAGCAGCAAAATGCTGAAGCAGAGAAGCGTAAGCTGGATGTGAAGTTCACCCCGGTGGTGTTCATCATGAAAGCGGTGGCGGCGGCGCTGGAGCAGATGCCACGCTTCAACAGCTCACTGTCTGAAGATGCACAGAAACTGACGCTGAAGAAATACATCAACATCGGTGTGGCGGTAGATACGCCAAACGGTCTGGTGGTTCCGGTGTTCAAAGATGTGAATAAGAAAGGCATCACGGAACTGTCTCGCGAACTGATGGCTATCTCCAAAAAAGCGCGTGATGGCAAGCTGACCGCTGGCGAAATGCAGGGCGGTTGCTTCACCATCTCCAGCCTGGGCGGTATCGGGACAACCCACTTTGCGCCGATCGTGAATGCGCCGGAAGTGGCTATCCTCGGTGTCTCCAAGTCTGCGATTGAGCCGGTCTGGAATGGCAAAGAGTTCACGCCGCGTCTGATGATGCCAATGTCGCTCTCCTTCGACCACCGCGTTATCGACGGTGCTGATGGTGCGCGCTTCATTACCATTATCAATAACGCACTGGCCGACATTCGCCGTCTGGTGATGTAACCATGAAGAAGGCCGGCGGAAGCCGGCCTTCTTGTAAGTTGTTGTAGTGATTCGTGGCACCGCGGTTTGCAGTTTATTAACAATTCTGTAAACTCTTGCGGTGAACGCGTCCCGGTGGAAGAAGGACGTTGAAAAATCTATCCAAAATAATTGGAGCTGTATCAAGGCGGCAAGTGAGTGAATCCTGATGAGCTTACATAAGTCAGTGATTCGGGTGAGCGAGCGTAGCCAAAACAGATGCAGATTCAAGTATGAAGGGGATAAGCTCTGACCCGCCGGACAATCAAATAAGAGGTCATGATGAGTACAGAAATTAAAACTCAGGTCGTGGTACTTGGGGCAGGCCCTGCAGGTTACTCTGCAGCCTTCCGTGCAGCGGATCTTGGTCTGGAGACCGTGATCGTTGAGCGTTACAGCACCCTCGGTGGTGTTTGTCTGAATGTTGGCTGTATCCCTTCTAAAGCCCTGCTGCACGTGGCGAAGGTGATTGAAGAAGCCAAAGCGCTGGAAGCACACGGTATCGTGTTCGGTAAGCCACAGACTGATGTGAATAAGATCCGCAGCTGGAAAGAGAAAGTGATCACCCAGCTGACCGGTGGTCTGGCCGGTATGGCAAAAGGCCGTAAAGTGAGCGTGGTGAACGGCCTGGGTAAATTTACCGGCGCGAACACCCTGGAAGTGACAGCAGAAGACGGTTCTAAAACCGTTATCACGTTTGAAAACGCTGTCATCGCCGCGGGATCCCGTCCGATTGAACTGCCCTTTATTCCACATGAAGATCCACGCGTCTGGGATTCTACCGATGCGCTGGAGCTGAAAGAAGTACCAGAGCGTCTGCTGGTCATGGGCGGCGGCATCATCGGTCTGGAAATGGGTACCGTGTATCACGCACTGGGTTCGCAGATCGACGTGGTCGAAATGTTTGACCAGGTGATCCCGGCGGCTGACAAAGATGTGGTGAAGGTCTTCACCAAGCGCATCTCTAAGCAGTTCAACCTGATGCTGGAAACCAAAGTGACTGCAGTAGAAGCCAAAGAAGATGGCATCTACGTTACGATGGAAGGCAAAAAAGCCCCTTCAGAACCACAGCGTTACGATGCGGTGCTGGTGGCAATTGGCCGCGTACCGAATGGTAAAGGTCTGGATGCAGGCAAAGCCGGCGTGGAAGTGGACGATCGCGGGTTTATCCGTGTCGACAAGCAGATGCGTACCAACGTGCCGCACATCTATGCTATCGGTGATATCGTCGGTCAGCCAATGCTGGCACATAAAGGCGTGCATGAAGGCCACGTGGCAGCAGAAGTGATCTCGGGCCTGAAGCACTACTTCGACCCGAAAGTGATCCCATCGATCGCCTATACTGAGCCGGAAGTTGCCTGGGTCGGTCTGACCGAGAAAGAAGCGAAAGAGAAAGGCATCAGCTATGAAACGTCCACCTTCCCGTGGGCAGCATCAGGCCGTGCTATCGCTTCCGACTGTGCAGACGGTATGACCAAGCTGATCTTCGACAAAACCACTCACCGCGTCATCGGTGGTGCCATTGTCGGAACCAACGGCGGCGAACTGCTGGGTGAAATCGGTCTGGCTATCGAGATGGGTTGTGATGCTGAAGATCTGGCACTGACCATCCACGCTCACCCAACCCTGCACGAATCGGTTGGTCTGGCGGCGGAAATCTTTGAAGGCAGCATCACCGACCTGCCAAATCCGAAAGCGAAAAAGAAATAATTCGCCATAAGGTTTAAATAACGGCTCCTGCGGGGGCCGTTTTGCTGTCTGTCTCTCCGTAAAAAACCGCGCAGAATGCCACAAAATCGCGTATCTTTGCTGGCAATTTCTGACCGGTCAAAAGGCTCGTTGTGTCCAGTAAAGTTGCCCTGATCACCGGTGCCTCACGCGGTATCGGCCACCATCTTGCCCGCCATTTTTATGCTGCGGGTTATCATCTGATTTTAATCGCGCGGGATGCCCGTGCGCTGAACGCCTTAGCCAGCACCTTCGATCCTGCCCGTGTGCAGACGCTGGCGCTCGACGTGTGTGATTATCCTGCCATTGCACAGCAGGTGCCGCAGGCGCTGGCCGTGAGCGGGCAACTTGATGTGCTGGTTAACGCCGCCGGCATCTTTCGCGCCGGCTCAACGCAGACCTCGTTGTCTGATTTCAGCGCGCTGCTTGCCACTAACGTGACCGCTATCCACCATCTTTGCCAGCTTTGCACTCCCTGGCTGTTGAAATCCGCCGGGGGGCGCATCTTTAATCTTGCCTCCGTCAGTGGCGTACAGCCTTACGGCAGCGTTGCCAGCTATGCCGCCAGCAAACACGCGCTGGTCGGCTACAGCCGTTCGATTGCCCGTGAGCTGGGCGCACAGGGCATTAAAGTGACCACGCTGTGCCCCGATGTCGTAGACACCGATATGGCACAGGGTTCGGGCCTGACAGCCGACGAGATGCTGAGTACCGACGACCTCTGTCGCGCCGTGGACTTTGTGATGTCGTTGTCTCCTGCTGCAGTGGTGGAGCAACTGACCATTGGGCGGCAGTACCGTCCGCGTCAGCCCGTCTGAACCAGGAGGTATTATGCTGGAACTGAAAGGGGTATCGCATGCTTACGGCGAACGGAAAGTCCTCGATAACATTAATTTGCAACTCACGGAAAAACGCATTGGCATTGTCGGCAGCAATGGCTGTGGCAAAAGCACTTTTGCCCGCCTGCTGAACGGCCTGTTATTACCCCAACAGGGGGAGGTGCTGGTCGACGGGCTGAATACCCGTCAGCAGGGGAAAGCGGTGCGGCGGAAGGTTGGGTTTGTGTTCCAGAACCCGGACAACCAGATTGTTTTCCCGGTAGTGGAGGAAGATCTCGCCTTCGGGATGAAAAACCTCGGACTGTCGAAACAGGTGATCCGCGAACGTACCGATGCGGCGCTGGCGCGCTACGATATGCAGGACCTGCGTCAGCATCCCGCCCACCTCCTTAGCGGTGGACAGAAGCAGCTGCTGGCTATCTCTGGCGTGCTGGTCATGGAGCCGGAATATATCGTTTTCGATGAACCGACCACGCTGCTCGATCTGCGCAACAAGCGGCGTATTGCACAGGCGATTGCCGATCTCGACCAGACGGCTATCGTGGTGTCACACGATCTGGAATTTTTGCAGGATTTTGACCGCATACTGGTCTTTGACCACGGTCAGGTGGTGATTGATGACCTGCCTCACATAGCATTGAAAGAGTATGTCAGGATGATGTCATGATGTTGAGTGATTATATTCCGGGACATTCGATCATACATCGCTTGCCGCCGGGAATGAAGATCCTCACCCTGGCGCTGCTGGGCACGCTGCTGTTTATCTTCCCGCGCCTGGAAACATCGCTGGTCGCCCTGCTGCTGGTGGGGCTGTGCTACCCGCTGGCGCGTATTTCACCACGCATCATGCTGCTGCAGCTCAAGCCGCTGCTGTGGGTGCTGGCACTGTTGTTCGCCGTACAGTGGTGGATGGTCAGCTGGCAGTCGGGTGTGCTGGTGATTTCCCGGCTGGCGGCGCTGCTATTGATGGCGGCACTGGTGACGCTGACTACCCGTACCACGGCGATGATTGACGCGCTGGAGAAAGGCCTTTTCTGGCTGCGCTATATGCGAATCAACCCGGCAAAAGTCAGCCTGGCGCTGTCCCTGGCGATGCGCTTTATTCCGGTACTGGCGGCCATCGTGGCTGAAGTGCGTGAAGCGCAAAAAGCTCGGGGACTGGATCGCAGTGTCATTGCCATTGCTATCCCGGTGATCGCCCGTACCCTGAAGATGGCTGATGATATTGCGGCGGCGCTGGAAGCCCGCGCCTGGGACCCAAACTGCGCCCTGAGCGTACCGATGCTGAGAAAGTGAGAGGATCTTAATGTCCACCCGAGATATTGTTTATATTGCGCTTTTCGCTGCGATCACCGCTGCGCTGGGGCTGTTTCCGGCATTCAGCCTGCCGGTGATCGCGGTGCCGATCACCGCACAGACCTTAGGCCCCATGCTGGCGGGGGCGATTGCCGGTGCCAGACGCGGCGCGCTGGCGATGGTGCTGTTTATCGTGCTGGTGGCGGTTGGCCTGCCACTGCTGGCGGGAGGCCGTGGCGGCCTGGGGATCTTCTTTGGCCCGGGCGGGGGCTTTCTTCTGGCGTGGCCGCTGGCGGCGCTGCTGATAGGTTATCTTTACCAGCGTTTCCTGCGCTCGCTGACGGCGGTCAGGGAAGGGCTGATCCTGATCCTGGGGGGCGTCGTGGTGATTTACTCTGCGGGCATTCCGTGGATTGCCGTGACGGCCGGGTTACCCCTTAAGCAGGCCGCGCTGGGCTCACTGGGTTTCCTGCCGGGGGATATGGTAAAGGTGGTGCTGGCGGTGCTGATTGTCCGTGCCGTGCGCCGGGCGTACCCCACGTTAGACTGAGCCGCGGTCAGTTGAAGAGGCCGATCGTCTTTTCGGTCGGCCCTGATTACAGCTATCCCGCCTCAGAGCCGCAGTAAAATTTTCCCTTTCAGCTCGCCGGACTGCACGTCTCTGACCGCTTTATCGATCTCCTCCAGCGCATATTCGGCCACTATATCGGTGGCAATTACACCGTCGCGGATCAGCGTCATCACTTCATTGATCCTGCGCTGTACCTGCGGCTTCTCATGATGATGTACCCATAACCGCAGATGGAAGTTGGAAAAACGAATATCCGGACGGCTGCGCCAGAAGGTGGCCGGTATCGGCTGGCCGGACAGCAGGCCGTAATGGATAAACTGCCCGCCCGGCATCAGCGCCTGTGCCAGCATCAGCGACGCTTCACCGCCAATGCAGTCGAGGATGGCTGCTGCCCCCCCCTGACGGGCAATGACGGCCAGCGCCTGCGGGTACGTCTCCGCACTGCTGTTCAACACCTGCTCGGTGGCACAGCCGCGAAACAGGCCGAGGTTTTCAGCTTTTCGTACGATGGCGATCGGCGTCAGCCCCAGGTGGTTGGCGATGCGGATCAGCATTTTGCCGATGGCCGAATTGGCCGCATTGATAATAATCCGCATCCCCGGTGAGCGCTGAAGCGCTTCTGTCAGCATCAGCAGCGCGGTCATCGGGTTAACATAGCTGGTTGCCGCCTGCTGGTCGGTGACAAAGTCAGGCAGGGTAAAGCACCACTGCGGATCGCTGTCTTTATAGTGTTGCCACGCGCCCATGCTGCCTACCGGCAGAACACGCTGACCAACGCGCAGGCTGGGATCGTCGCTCTGGCTGATCCGCCCCATGCCCTCAAAACCGGGCACAAAGGGCAGGGCGATACGCGACCGATAGGCTCCGGAAATCGTAATAATATCGGAGGGATTGATGGTGGCGAATGCCATTTTAACCCGGACCTGGCCTGCGGCTAAGGGCGGCAGAGCCTGTTGTTCAAGCTGCATAACGTGACTGATATTGCCGAACTCCCGGACGAGGGCTCTGGTGAATAAAGTCTCTTTCATGGTATATTTTCTTTCGTGTTGTCCGGTTGACAGGTTTATGATTTTTATGCAGGAACAGTATAATAGCGAAGCATTTCGCGTATCAATGCGCGATATAGATTTAAACGGTCACGTGCATAATTCAGTCTATTTAGATTATTGTGAAGATGCCGTTGTTAATGCGTTCCGCCGCGCTGATATTCTGCCCCTGTTTCGGCCGCACACGGCGGGCGTTGCCTACCATGTGAAAAAATGCGAAGCCACATTCTTTTATCCTCTGTCGGTGGATGATGTGGTGTTACCGCAGGTGTTGATTGAAAAAATCGGCAACAGCAGTTTAATTTTCACTATCCGCTTAATGCTGGAAGATAAAACCACGTTGAGTGCCGAAGGGAAATTAGTCTGGGTGTGCGTGGATCTTTCGGATAATAAACCCTGCCCGATCCCCGATGAGGCGCGTCAGGCGCTGATGCAACATTTGCCGTTTGCCGGAGACTGAGTGTTATGCCGGTACATGACAAAGTAAAATATCATGCGGAAAACCACCCCGCGCGGATCGCTGTGAATATCGCCGGTGCCACCCTGAGCTGGCAGCAGCTGTGGCAGAGCGCACAGGCGTTGTACCAGACCCTTCCCCGGGACCCGCGTGCCAGCGGCAGTCGTATTATCGCTATCGCGGCCGGTAATGACATTACCTTTCCCGTTGCCTGGCTGGCCGCCAGCGCCCAGCCTTTTACTGCCGCCATTATCGACCCGCAGGCCCCCGCAGCACAGCTGAATGACATCCTGCACAGCCTGAATCCGGCACTCCTGTTGTTACGTCCCGGGGATGAGGCGCTGAAAGCGCTGGCCGATCGTTTGTCGGTTCGCTGGCAGGTGATTGACGATGGGCAACGTCACGCAAACGTCCCGGACGATGCCGCTTTTAGCGACGGGATGCAGGCTGAGACACCGTTCTTAATTAACTTCACCTCGGGCACCACCAGCCTGCCGAAAGCCTTTATCCGTTCGCGGCGATCCTGGCGGGCCAGCCTGGAGAATGGTGAGGCGATCTTTGGCCTGCAGGGAGCCCCTTCGACGCTGTTTCCCGGCCCACTTTCAAACGGCATTGGACTGTATTGCCTGAACGAAACGCTGTACTCGGGGGGCACGTTTTACAGCCCCGGCCGGTGGCAACCGGAATCCGTACTGGCGCTGATCGCCCGGCAGCAGATTGAACGGCTGGTTGTCGTGCCCACGATGATCGCCGGATTTGCGCGCGCGGTGGGTGCCCCAGCCTGCCCCAGCCTGCGCCGTCTGGTCAGTGCCGGCGCGAAACTGGAAATGAATCACTATCGCCAGGCGCGGGCGCTGTTTCCTGCAGCCCGGATACAGGAGTATTACGGGGCTTCGGAACTTGGCTTTATCGCCGTGTCCACGCCTGATGAGGCAGATATAGGCGCTTCGCTGGCCGCGGTCGGGCAGGCTTTTCCCGGTGTGCACATCAGCATCCGTAATGATGACGGTGAGCGACTGCCGCATAATCAGCCCGGAACCATTTATATCCACAGTGAGCAAATTATTGACCGGTATTTATGGGGGGATGACAGCAATGCGTTCGTGAAACAGGGAGCCCTGGCGACGGTTGGGGATATCGGTTATCTGGATGAAAAATACCGTCTGCATGTGATTGGCCGCCGGGGAAATATGATCCTTAGCGGTGGGAATAATATTTATCTTGCCGAAATAGAGTCAGCGATTAAATCACTGCCTGGCATTATTGAAGCGGTGGTGATTGCCGTTGATGATGAGGATGCAGGCAAAAAGATGGTCGCTATCGTTGAAGCGTCTGCGGACGATCTGCGACTGCTCCCCCAACGCTGTCGTGACGTACTGGCAAAATATAAACAGCCCCGCCATTTTTATCATATTACGCACTGGCCGCTGACGGCGGCCGGAAAAATCAAACGCGCCGAGCTGGAAAAAAGGATCGCACAACATGGCAGCAGCACAGAGCTTACTGAGTTATCAGCCTGACGATGACGCGCAGCCGGTCATTGTGGCGGCCCGGCGCACGCCCGTTGGCCGGGCCTACGGTGTCTTTGCCGGCGTAACGATGGAAAATCTGCTGATGCCGCTTTTTGAGCAGATTACTGAACTGCTGCCGCCGGGGTTTACCCCTGTTGATGAAGTCATCATCGGCAACGCGACCGGTGGCGGCGGCAATATTGCCCGCCTGGCGGCGCTGGCGGCGGGATTGCCGCTCTCCGTTCCAGCGGTGACGGTGGATCGCCAGTGTGGCTCCGGGCTGGAAGCGGTGATCCAGGCCTGTCGGCTGGTGCAGGCCCGGGCGGGGGAGTGTTATCTGGCGGGGGGCGTCGAAAGCGTCAGTACCGCCCCGTGGCGGGTGGAAAAGCCCACCTCGCTGAAGCAGATGCCGCGTTTTTACGGCCGCGCGCAGTTTTCCCCGGACGATATCGGTGACCCTGAAATGGGTATCGCGGCGGAAAACGTGGCGCGCCAGTGTGGTATCAGCCGTGAACGACAGGATCAGTTTGCCCTGCGCAGCCATCAGCGCGCGCTGGCCGCCCAACAGCAGGGTGCGTTCCGACAGGAAATCGTACCGGTCAGCGTGAAAGGCCAGTGGGTGGCGGTGGACGAGTGCCCGCGCGCCAACACATCGCTGGAGAAACTGGCGGCGCTGCCCCCGGCGTTTGTCGCCGGAGGGACGGTGACGGCGGGCAACTGTTGCCCGCTCAATGACGGTGCATCGTTACTGCTGGTGATGAGCCGTCGTAAAGCACGTGAGTGCGGCTTCACCCGGGGGCTGCTTTTTGCCGATGCCTGTAGTGCCGGCGTCGACCCTAATCTGCTTGGCCTCGGGCCGGTACCCGCGACGCAAAAATTGCTGGCCCGCCAGCCCGGCCTGACCACCCGCCACATCGCGGTGATTGAATTTAACGAGGCCTTTGCCGCCCAGGTGCTGGGATCGCTTGATGCGCTGGGCATTGATGAGCAGCGTATTAACTTACAGGGCGGAGCGATTGCACTGGGTCATCCTTACGGTGCCTCCGGCGCAATCATGGTCACGCGACTGTTCAGCCAGCTGCTGGCGGAGCCAGACGGAGACGGCTTTGGCCTGGCCATGCTGGGCATCGCCGGGGGCCTGGGGTTAAGCGCGTTATTCCAGGCTGTATCGCTCTGAAGTCGCGCTATTTGCCTGTCCACAGCGGCCTGCGCTGCTCAGTAAAGGCACGCTGGCCTTCCTGAAAGTCTTCACTCTGCTGCAGTTGCGCTAACTCGGCCATGCTCTGCTGGCTGAGATCGACTGCCAGCGCCTGTCTGAGCAGCGCATTACAGGCCTGAACGGCCAGCGGTGCGTTGCGGTTCAGGCGGGCTGCGAGTGCCAGTACGCTCTCCAGCAGATCTTCTGCCGGGGTAACCTGATAAAACAGACCCAGCGCGTGGGCACGTGTAGCGTCAACAGGCTCACCCGTTAAGAGCATTTCCCGGGCCAGGTTGGCAGGCAGTCGCGTCGCCAGCTGGCCGATCCCCCCACCCAGCGGTAACAGGCCGTGTTTAACTTCCGGCAGGGCGATTTTTACCTGGTCTGTGGCCACGATAAAATCACACTCCAGCGCCAGCTCAAGCCCCCCGCCAAAGGCATGACCGTTCAGGGCGGCCACCCAGATTTTTCGTCGGGGCAGATGCTGTAGCGGATTAAAGCCGCCCTGTGAGTTAAGCAGCGCTTTACCGCCATCTGTAAAGGCCTCCTGCAAATCGGCTCCGCCGCAAAACACGGTGCCGCTGCCGGTCAGCAGCACGGTGCGGATATCGGGCTGTTGTTCGCACCAGTTAAGGCACTGTTCAAGCTCCGCAATCATCACGGCATTGTAGGCGTTACCGGCAGCAGGACGGTTCAATGTCAGGCGCGCCACGTGTGCGGTCGGGCGGTCACAGCGGATCAGTTGGGTGTTAGGTTGCGGGGTATTCATAGCGGCTCGCAGCGGTTCAGCAGGGGAGGGCGAGTGTATCACGTCACGAGTGCACGGGTCAGGCACAGACAGCGCTGTCCATTAATGATTTAAAATAAATAAGAAATCCCCGCGATAATTTAATTTTCAGTTCTTTCTGATGTGGCATGAATATTGATTACCAGCGGGTTTTTCACCTTTCAGGATAATAATATCGCCCGTTATTACTGACAAATGCCGATAATATCATCAGATCGCTTCATTATGTGAGCTGGCGCTCCCTTTAATACTGATAATAATCACATGTTATTAAAAACAGTATTGACTCTGTTTTTTAAAGCAGTAGATTAGATTCCACAGCAGGCGAATATTACCCGGCTGTGATGCAGTAAAGAGTCATGAATATAGATGCGATGAAGGCCACGAAGTATTTTAGTTTGGGAAGGTTGTCGTAAGTGTCAGGTTTATTTTACTTACTTCAACGATGCTTTAAGGCCATGCAGTCAGTTGCAAAATCGCAGGATGGGAACGTAACGCGACGACATAAGGCTATGTTTTACCGATGCAAGCAAGTCTGGAGGTTGTGACGTTTGCTACTTAGTCACAACAGAAGTCGAGCCACGTATCAAAGAGTCTACGTCGCGATGGGTGTGTACTTGTTTAAACCGCCATGTCTGTTGACTGGCATGATGATGTTAACTGTCATTTATGGAGGTAAGCTAGAATTTTAGTCACTAATACTGTCCGTAATAAACACGTACATTCAACGAAGTATTAATAGCAGTAAAACTTGTTAAGTTCGTTAATGTTAAAATTTGAGTTAGCAGTAACCTAAAAGCCCTGGCGATGTTCGTCAGGGCTTTTATCATTTGACCTCTGAAGCGGTTTTTCCATTAGCTTGCTTTTTACCCTGTCCTCGGCGCTTTTCACTGACAGCAATGTCTGCATAAAGTTCCAAAAATATAAGTGAAATGAATCCTTGCTTGTTCAGGCGTATCCGGTCTACTATGTTTGCATCGGTTTGGAATACAGACCTTATGAAAGCAGTTTTAGTAAAGCAGTCCTCAGTACAAGTGTTATCACAGATATCCCTTCATCGAGAGCCTCCTCCTAAGTGCCCATAAGATAAATTCTGATGAACAGGCCATGTTCGCCACATAAAGTGGCTCAAAAATGAATAGGAAATATTATGTCTAACAAAATGACTGGTTTAGTAAAATGGTTTAACGCTGATAAAGGCTTCGGTTTTATCACTCCTGCAGACGGCAGCAAAGATGTATTCGTACATTTCTCTGCAATCCAGAGCAGCGATTTCAAAACCTTAGATGAAGGCCAGAAAGTGGAGTTCTCTATCGAGAACGGCGCTAAAGGTCCATCAGCAGTAAACGTTGTCGCGCTGTAATTCGCGATAACCCCACTGACAAAGACGATCGCGATGACGGCATAACAGCCCGAGCAGTGCAGCGTCAGTGATAAAAAAGCCGCCATGTGCGGCTTTTTTTGTTTTTGTCCCCACCCCCCTGTGATTCTCTGTCCCCCCGGTTTGCCCCCCTGATAAGTTATTGAACGACGCGTTATAATAAGCTGCATTTATTTCCACACCGACAGGCGGGAGATGGCTTTGCGGAACATACGCTGTTTTTTGTTCCAGCATGAAGAATAACCGGCAGAATCGGCATGATTAGGTAGTGAAAGCCGCTGGAAAAGTGCTTTTTTGCCCATGAAAACGATCAGGCTAATGATGTTGCTTTTTTGTAAACGGATTAACATGCAGCCGAAATCCTGCTATGCTGGCCCTCGCGGAACCGGGCACCATACCCTACACATGGATTGTTTCACTTTACGGTGGATCAGGTAGCCCGGGATGCCAAATACAATGAGAGCGAGGAGAACGTCGTGCTAGAAGAATACCGTAAGCACGTTGCCGAGCGTGCTGCCCAGGGGATTGTTCCAAAACCGTTAGATGCTTCCCAAATGGCCGCGCTGGTTGAACTGCTAAAAGCCCCTCCAGCGGGTGAAGAAGAATTTCTGTCCGACCTGTTAATCAATCGAGTGCCGCCGGGCGTTGACGAAGCCGCCTATGTAAAAGCCGGTTTCCTGGCTGCCGTCGCAAAAGGCGAAACAACCTCTCCTCTGGTGACTCCTGAACTGGCCGTTAAGCTACTGGGTACCATGCAGGGTGGCTACAACATCCATGCGCTGATTGACGCGCTTGACGATGAAAAGCTGGCACCGATTGCCGCTGAAGCGCTGTCCCACACGCTGCTGATGTTCGACAACTTCTATGATGTTGAAGAAAAATCCAAAGCCGGTAACCCGCACGCGAAAAAAATCATCCAGTCCTGGGCGGATGCCGAGTGGTTCCTGAAGCGCCCTAAACTGGCAGAAAAAATCACCGTCACCGTGTTTAAAGTGACCGGCGAAACCAATACCGACGACCTCTCTCCGGCGCCGGATGCATGGTCTCGCCCGGATATTCCACTGCATGCGCTGGCGATGTTGAAAAACGCCCGTGAAGGCATCGAACCCGATGATGCCGGTAACGTTGGCCCGATCAAACAGATTAAAGCATTACAGGCTAAAGGCTTCCCGCTGACCTATGTCGGTGACGTGGTCGGTACCGGTTCTTCGCGTAAATCTGCCACCAACTCGGTGCTGTGGTTTATGGGCGACGACATTCCTTACGTGCCGAACAAGAAAGGCGGCGGCGTCTGCCTCGGCGGTAAAATCGCGCCTATCTTCTTCAACACCATGGAAGATGCGGGCGCACTGCCGATTGAAGTGGATGTTGACCGCCTGAATATGGGCGATGTCATCGACATCTACCCGTATAAAGGTGAAGTCCGCAATCATGATACCGGTGAAGTGCTGGCTAACTTCGAGCTGAAAACCAATGTACTGTTGGATGAAGTGCGTGCCGGTGGCCGTATCCCGCTGATCATTGGCCGTGGCCTGACCACGAAAGCCCGCGAATCTCTTAATCTGCCGCATAGCGATGTGTTCGAGCAGGCGAAAGACGTGGCAGCCAGCACCCGTGGTTTCTCACTGGCGCAGAAAATGGTGGGCCGTGCCTGTGGCGTGAACGGGGTTCGCCCTGGTGCTTACTGTGAGCCCAAAATGACCTCGGTTGGCTCCCAGGACACTACCGGTCCCATGACCCGTGATGAGCTGAAAGACCTGGCCTGTCTGGGCTTCTCAGCCGATTTGGTGATGCAGTCCTTCTGCCATACCGCCGCCTATCCGAAGCCGGTTGACGTCACTACACACCATACGCTGCCTGACTTCATCATGAACCGCGGTGGCGTGTCGCTGCGTCCGGGCGATGGCATTATCCACAGCTGGCTGAACCGTATGCTGCTGCCGGATACCGTAGGCACTGGCGGTGACTCCCACACCCGTTTCCCGATCGGTATTTCCTTCCCGGCGGGTTCAGGTCTGGTGGCCTTTGCCGCCGCGACCGGTGTGATGCCGCTGGATATGCCTGAATCTGTGCTGGTGCGCTTTAAAGGCAAAATGCAGCCAGGTATCACCCTGCGCGATCTGGTGCATGCGATCCCGCTGTATGCAATTAAAGCGGGTCTGCTGACCGTCGAGAAGAAAGGGAAGAAAAACATCTTCTCCGGACGTATTCTGGAAATTGAAGGTCTGCCGGATCTCAAAGTTGAGCAGGCCTTTGAGCTGTCAGATGCGTCCGCTGAACGTTCTGCAGCGGGTTGCTCGATCAAGTTGAGTAAAGATCCGATTATCGAGTATCTGAACTCTAACATCGTGCTGCTGAAGTGGATGATCTCAGAAGGTTACGGCGATCGTCGTACGCTCGAGCGCCGTATTCAGGGCATGGAAAAATGGCTGGCCGATCCACAACTGCTGGAAGGCGATGCGGATGCGGAATATGCGGCAGTGATCGATATCGATCTGGCCGATATTAAAGAGCCGATCCTGTGTGCGCCGAATGATCCGGATGATGCCCGTCTGCTGTCTGACGTGCAGGGTACAAAAATCGACGAAGTCTTTATCGGTTCCTGCATGACGAACATCGGTCACTTCCGTGCCGCCGGCAAACTGCTGGATGCGCATAAAGGCCAGCTGCCAACCCGTCTGTGGGTGGCTCCGCCCACCAAGATGGATGCGGCACAGCTGACTGAAGAAGGTTACTACAGCGTGTTCGGTAAGAGCGGTGCGCGTATCGAGATCCCTGGCTGTTCGCTGTGCATGGGGAACCAGGCGCGCGTGGCCGATGGGGCGACAGTGGTATCGACGTCAACGCGTAACTTCCCTAACCGTCTGGGCACCGGCGCTAACGTCTATCTGGCTTCTGCCGAACTGTCAGCGGTCGCTTCACTGCTGGGTAAACTGCCTACGCCGGAAGAGTATCTGACGTTTATGGATCAGGTGGATAAAACCGCGGTTGATACCTATCGTTACCTGAACTTTGACCAGCTGAGTCAGTACACCGACAAAGCCGACGGTGTGATTTTCCAGACGGCAGTTTAAGCGTCAGTCTGTATTGAACAAACCGGGCCCAGTGCCCGGTTTTTTTATGCCTGCGTAAAACCGCTGCTTTTCCCGCGCCGTGCTGCGATAATGCGCGCCAAAGCTCAGTATTGTCGCGGCAGGCGCGCAAAATGGGGTTAAGCAGGCAGGCCGGGAGGAAGGCGCGATGGAATATGAATTTTTAAGAGACATTACCGGTGGTGTGAAGGTGCGCATGACGATGGGTCACGAGGCCGTCGGCCACTGGTTTAATGATGAGGTGAACGAAAACCTGGCGCTGCTGGATGACGTTGAAGCGGCCATCGCAGAGGTGAAAGGCAGCGTCCGTCAGTGGCAGCGCGTGGGCAGTGAATATACCCTGCTGCTGGATGAAGAAGAAGTGATGATCCGCTCAAACCAGCTCGGTTTTGAAGGCGACGAGATGGAAGAGGGCATGAACTATTACGATGAAGAGAGCCTGGCGTTCTGCGGCGTAGAGGACTTTCTTGCGGTGATTGCCGCCTACCGGGCGTTCCTGCAGGGGCGTTAAGCGGAAAAAGAGGTCGGGCCGATCGACGATCGACCCGCACCAGTCCGCTATCGCTAAACAGGGGGCATCCCCCCTTACTGCGTTTTTAACCCCACAGAGGGAATATTGCGGCCGTAATAAATCTCACGCATCTCCTTCCACAGCAGGTCGGTAATACGTTTGTGCTCCTGCGGACTGAGATCGGACGGTTTGGTATTAAACAGATAGTGTTTCAGGTCGAACTCTTTCAACATCATTTTGGTGTGGAAGATATTTTCCTGATACACATTCACATCCATCAGGTCGTACATCGATTTCATATCGTCTGACATGAAATTCTGGATGGAGTTAATCTCATGATCGATAAAGTGTTTCACCCCGTTGACGTCGCGGGTGAAGCCACGCACGCGATAATCGATAGTAACAATATCGGACTCAAGCTGGTGAATTAAGTAGTTCAGCGCTTTCAGCGGCGAAATGACCCCACAGGTTGACACTTCAATGTCCGCGCGGAAGGTACACAGGCCGCCTTCAGGATGGCTTTCCGGGTAGGTATGGACGCAGATATGGCTCTTGTCGAGGTGAGCGACCACGGAATTCGGCAGCGGGCCGGGATGTTCGGAGGTATCGATGTCGCGCGGGTCGATCGGTTCTTCACTGACCAGAATCGTCACGCTGGCACCCTGAGGCTCATAATCCTGACGTGCGATGTTGAGCACGTTAGCACCGATAATCGAGCAGGTTTCGCTCAGAATTTCAGTCAGGCGGTTGGCATTATACTGCTCATCAATGTATGCAATATATCCGTCGCGTTCAGCATCCGTGTTGGCGTAACAGATATCGTAGATACAAAAACTCAGGCTTTTCGTCAGGTTGTTGAAGCCATGTAGTTTAAGCTTTTGCAATTTCACTCACCCCCTTAAAATGCCCGGCTAGTCAGCCAGCGCATTCAACAGATATTGTGGCAGGGCAAAGCTGCCAGTGTGGATCGCCGGATTATAATAGCGGCAGGTCAGACCCGCGTCGGCATAGCGTGAAGCAATGGTCGCGGTTTCAAGCTGGCGAAGCGCCGGATTATCGCTTGCCCAGGCAAAGGTCATAATGCCGCCGTAATAGGTCGGGATTGCCGCCTGGTAGAAGCTGACATCCTCAAAATAGTGGCTGAGTTTGCGATGACTGTTAACCGCTTCATCCTGCTGCAGGAAACAGACGCCATTCTGCGCCACGAAAATGCCATCCTGATTCAGGCAGCGGTGGCAACCCTCATAAAAGTCTGAAGTAAACAGACTTTCACCCGGCCCGATGGGGTCGGTACAGTCTGAAATAATGACATCGAATTTTTCGCGGGTCTGCTTAACGAAGTTCACACCATCATCGATGACCAGCGTAAAGCGCGGATCATTATAAGCGCCCTGGCTGTGGTTGGGCAGATGTTCCTTACAGAAGGTCACGACGCCTTCATCAATTTCGACCATGGTGATCTGTTCGATATTTTTATGGCGGCTCACTTCACGCAGCATGGCCCCATCTCCGCCACCGATGATCAGAACGCGTTTAGGTGCGCCATGTGCCAACAGGGGAACGTGAGTCATCATTTCGTGATAAATAAACTCATCGCGCTCGGTGGTTTGTACCACACCGTCAAGCGCCATTACGCGACCCAGTGCCGCATTTTCGAAGATGATCAGATCCTGATGCCCGGTCTGCTCGCGATACAGTACCTTATCGACAGTAAAATACTGCCCGAAGCCGGTATGAAGCGTTTCATACCACATTTCATTATCGCTCATGGTCGGTTTTCCTCCTCATAGACTCTGCGTCATTCAGGTTTCAGCCAGGCGGCACCCCGGTGAACACTGTGTGAACGGGGGGCGGTTGCCTGACCTGTGCCGGCCGGGATAACGAGGCCGGCCTGTGCGTCCCGACAGCAAGGCGGTCGCGGACATCCCGCGCCCCGGCAACTGAAAAACGGGTATCACAGCCGTAAAAAATGGGCCAGTATCATAGCTATTTATGACCGTGGTTGCACGGTCAAATCAGCGGCAGCAGGAGGATGAGTATGGTCGATTACTTCACGTAGGCAAGCAGACTCAGTGAATCACGAGCCAGAGATTTGCATTTGGTATCGTTCGGGACGGCAATGCCGCTGAGGTCGCGGTAACTGTCTTCCCCTAATGCTTTCATATTGAAGCTGTTGTAATTGGTCAGATCCCAACGATTCTGTTGTGCAAAAAAGACCAGCGCGCGGCGGATTTGGCCGTCGGGAAGTTCCTGGTAACCACAATCATTTTTCAGATAAACAAATACAGCGGTTAAATCTGCCAAATCTTCTGCTTCCGATTCGCTCAGTGCGAAGCTGGTGGAGGAGAAGCCAAACAGCCCTAACAGCAACAGAGCCTTGATGCTTTTCTTCATGATTTTTCTCATACGTGTGCAATAAGCAGACGTTAGCACAGTTCACGCCGGGTGCCAGCCACTTTTGCGGCAGAAAAATCCTGAAGCACCCGATGCACCGTCGTTTTACGGACTTGACCTTCCCGCTGGGGCAGGGTTTATGCTGCGGATAACACTCACCCCGGTGACTGAAAAATCCCGGGGATATCGACATCTGACAAAAGGAATGGATGATGCAACGTCGTGATTTTCTTAAATTAAGCGCTGCCGTTGGCGCAGCCAGCGCGCTGCCACTGTGGAGCCGTTCATTAATGGCGGCGGAACAGCGCCCGCTGCTGCCTGTGCCCGCGTTACTGACTGCTGATGCCCGCAGTGAAATTACCCTGACTGCGCAGGCAGGCACCAGCCAGTGGCGGGGCAAAAAGGTTCCCACCTGGGGCTATAACGGCAGCCTGCTGGGCCCGGCTATTCAGCTGGAGCGCGGCAAAGAGATCAACATCAACATCTATAACCGGTTGCCGGAAGCCACCACCGTACACTGGCACGGTCTGGAATTGCCGGGCAATGTCGATGGCGGGCCACAGGCGCGTATTGAGCCGGGTAAAAAGCGCCGCGTCACCTTTACCCCGGATCAACCTGCAGCGACCTGCTGGTTCCATCCACATCAGCATGGACGTACCGGCTATCAGGTGGCGCAGGGGCTGGCCGGGCTGGTGCTGATTAACGATCCGGAGAGCGGCAAACTGCGGCTGCCCACCCTGTGGGGCGTGGATGATATTCCTGTCGTCTTACAGGATAAACGCCTGAGTGCTGACGGCAGCCAGATTGACTACCAACTGGATGTGATGAGTGCCGCTGTGGGCTGGTTTGGCGATACGATGCTGACCAACGGAGCTATTTATCCACAGACAGCGGCACCGCGCGGCTGGTTACGCCTGCGACTGCTCAACGGCTGTAACGCCCGCTCGCTTAACCTGACCACCAGCGACCAGCGTCCCATGTACGTGATCGCCAGCGACGGTGGGCTGCTGGCTGAACCGGTGGCGGTCACCGAACTGCCGATGATGCCGGGCGAACGCTTCGAAGTGCTGGTAGACACCTCCGATGGTAAAGCATTTGATCTGCAAACCCTGCCCGTGCGGCAGATGGGAATGACGGTGGAGCCCTTCGATCATCCGCTGCCGGTGCTGTCGATCAACCCCCTGCGGGTGCTGGCCAGCGGCACGCTGCCCGATAAGCTGGTGGATCTGCCTGCGGTCCCGCCCACAGAAGGGCTGAACACCCGCTGGCTGCAGCTGATGATGGATCCTGAACTGGACCGTCTTGGCATGGCAGCTATGATGGAAAAATACGGCCATACTTCAATGGCGGGTATGAAGATGGATGCCCACGACAGCGACAAAGCAGCTGATACGAACAAGATGGCGATGGCAGGGCACCATAATATGCCCGGTATGGGCCACGAGAAAATGGCGGGAATGGCACATGATAAGCCGTCCGGTGCTTACGATTTCCATGAGGCGAACAAGATTAACGGTGTTGCGTTTAACATGGATAAGCCATCGTTTGAAGTGAAGCAGGGAGCCTTCGAGAAATGGACCGTTTCCGGCGAAGGCGACATGATGCTGCATCCGTTCCATATTCATGGCACCCAGTTCCGTATTCTCTCTGAAAACGGCAAACCCCCTGCGGCCCACCGCAGCGGCTGGAAAGACACGGTGCGTGTCGAAGGCTGGCGCAGTGAGGTACTGGTGCGCTTTAATCATCAGGCCGACGCCGCCAATGCCTATATGGCCCACTGCCACCTGCTGGAGCATGAAGACACCGGCATGATGCTCGGCTTCACCGTGGCGTAATCTCCGGCACGGCAGACCCTTTTTTTGAACCGATTTTTATCTTACTGATTATTATCAGTATTTAAATAAGGTAAGAAAAAAGGGTTTTGCCCGAACCTCGTGATAAAAGTTAAGGAAGTCAACGGGGTCGTGACGTAAGCTAACGGTTCACTGCCGTACAGGCAGCTTAGAAAACAGGGTGGCCAGTTAGCGTGAAAGCGAGGGGAACGCCTTTCAGGGAGTGTCCGGGGAAGAGAAGTTTCGCAGGGGCCGATCAGCGATCGACCCGCGACCTTACCGCGAGAGCGTTACGCCAGCGACAGCCGTACGTCCTCGATTAAATCCTCTTTATTCTCTATGCCAATCGACAGGCGAATGGTGGAGGAGGTGATGCCGAAACGGTTGCGTACTTCGATCGGTACGCCGGAGTGGGTGGTGCTGGCAGGATGGCTGGCAAGGGATTCGGTGCCGCCGAGGCTGACCGCCAGCTTAAACAGCTGCAGGGTGTTAAGGAAGCGGAATGCCGCCGCCTCACCGCCGCGAATATCAAACGAGAACGTCGAGCCGGCACCGCTGCACTGGGTGCTGAACACTCTGCCTGCGGCAGAGGCCGGGTCAAGGAACGGCAGGTAGTGCACCTTTTCCACCTGCGGATGGCTTTGCAGGAAGGCGGCCACCGCGGCGGCATTATCGTTGGCGCGCTCCATACGCAGCGCCAGCGTCTCCAGCGAACGGCCGATCATCCAGCTGGAGTGCGGATCAAGCTGGGTACCGATGGCGCTTCGCAGGGCCTTCACCTGACGAATTAACGCCTTGCTGCCCATGGCTGCACCGGCAATCAGGTCGGAATGGCCGCCGACATATTTCGTCAGCGAGTAGAGCGAGATATCGGCCCCGTGTTCGGTCGGCCGTGAAAAGACCGGGCCAAGCAGGGTGTTATCACAGGCGATAATCGGGCGATGCTGCTGCTGGCGCTCAATATGGTCGGCCACGCGCTTCACCAGTGCAATGTCGACCAGGCTGTTCGTGGGGTTGGCCGGGGACTCAATCAGGATCACCGACACCCGACCCAGCGTCATCGCTTCCTCTGCAGCGGCCTGGACTCCCTGTTCATCCACACCGTCAGCAAACCCGAGCGTCGAGACACCCAGGTTGCGGAAGGTTTTACTCAGCAGCGTCTCCGTACCGCCGTACAGCGGCTGGGAGTGCAGGATGGTATCGCCCGGTTTGACAAACGCCAGCAGGGTGGTGGAAATGGCCGACATGCCGGAAGAGAACAGTGCCGCGCTGTCGGTACGCTCATAGATCGCCAGGCGGTCTTCCACAATCTCACTGTTCGGGTGATTAAAGCGCGAATACACCAATCCGTTGCCTTCCCCGGCGGGCGGCTCACGGCGGCCGGAAACGTAATCAAAGAAGTCGCGACCCTCTTCTGCGCTGTTAAACACAAAAGTCGACGTGAGAAATACCGGCGGTTTCACCGCGCCCTCTGACAGTGACGGATCATAGCCATAGTTAAGCATCTGGGTTTCAGGGTGCAGCTCGCGCGTGCCGATGTGTGTTTTTTTAGAATGTGAGGAAGGCATGAGGACTCCGGCCGTCAGGCATAGGATCTATTATTGTTGCGCATAAACTAGCATGAGGCAGGGTGCCGCCATAAATGCCTAAACGCTCTATGGTTAAATCAAAATGCCATATGAAATTCGGCTATCTGAACGTATAGCAGTCTATATGTCTGCTTTGTGCAGCAGGAAAATCCGTTGCGCAACGGTGAGCGAAGCCGTAGCGAAGTGTGATAAACTTCACCGCTTTCCCTGAGCAATCGACGAACCGCTACCTATGAAACATACCGTTGAAGTGATGATCTCCGAAGCTGAGATCAAATCCCGCGTTGCCGAACTCGGCAGACAAATCAGTGACCACTACCGTGACAGCGGCAGCGAGATGGTGCTGGTTGGCCTGCTGCGCGGCTCGTTTATGTTTATGGCCGACCTGTGCCGCACGATTGAGGTGTCGCACGAAGTCGACTTTATGACGGCCTCCAGCTATGGCAACGGCATCTCAAGCTCCCGTGACGTGAAAATCCTGAAAGATCTGGATGAGGATATCCGTGGCAAAGACGTGTTAATTGTTGAAGATATTATTGATTCAGGTAATACCCTGAGCAAAGTGCGGGAAATTTTCCGTCTGCGCGGGCCGAAGTCACTGGCGATCTGTACGCTGCTGGATAAACCTTCGCGTCGTGAAGTTGACGTGCCGGTTGAGTATGTGGGCTTTGCCATCCCTGACGAATTTGTCGTGGGTTATGGTATTGATTACGCCCAGCGTTATCGTCATCTACCCTATGTGGGTAAAGTGGTGATGCTGGACGAGTAACCCGTAAGGTGTAGGCACAGCACAATCGACTAAGGCCGGGTTCTCCGGCCTGATATACCATATCTCGCCTGGTCGTGATCCCGCACGCTGCCTGTCATTATGCCGCGTGAGGGGGCTGGCGCGGCCGCCAGAACAGGCGGCTTACGGGTTGAGATCCGGGTCGTTCAGCAGATTGGCAATACCGTGGCGGTAGCGCTGCTCAAGGATTTCGCGACTGGCAGAACTGACGCCCAGATCGCGCAGATAACCGTCCTGGATGCCGTAGACCCAGCCATGAATATTGACCTTTTGTCCGCGTTTCCATGCTGACTGCATCACCGTCGAGTGACCCAGGTTATAGACCTGCTCAATGACGTTGATTTCACACAGTTTATCGAAACGTTTTTCGGGCGGCAGTTCACCCAGTAACGAACTATGCTTGTACCACAAATCGCGAATATGCAGCAGCCAGTTATCGATCAGGCCCAGCTCAGGATTTTCGACGGCGGCCTGAACGCCCCCGCAGCCATAGTGGCCACAGATAATGACGTGCTCAACTTCCAGCACCTCTACCGCGTACTGCACCACTGACAGGCAGTTCAAATCGGTGTGGATCACCAGGTTGGCAACATTGCGATGGACGAACAGTTCACCCGGTTCCAGCCCGGTCAGGCGCTCGGCAGGTACCCGGCTGTCAGAACAGCCAATCCACAGAAAACGGGGTTTTTGCGCCAGAGAAAGGCGCTCAAAGAAGCCGGGGTCTTCCTCTTTCAGCAACCGTGACCACTGGCGATTGTTGCTGATAAGGGTATCAATGTCTTTCATAATGGTGTCGACCCGTTGCTCAAAATGCGATGCAGTAATATAGGGCAATGCGGCACGATTGAAAATCACAAACAAGAAACCTCAACAGAACAGGGCACTCTTTAACCTATGACTTATGCACTGGAGCTTGAAAAGCTGACCAAAACCTACGCAGGTGGGGTACAGGCGCTAAAAGGAATCGATCTCACGGTTGAAGCCGGTGATTTCTATGCGTTGCTGGGGCCAAACGGCGCCGGTAAGTCCACCACTATTGGCATCATCAGTTCGCTGGTCAATAAAACCGCCGGAAAGGTGCGGGTGTTTGGCTATGACCTGCAGCAGGACGTGGTGAATGCCAAACGTCAGCTGGGCCTGGTGCCGCAGGAGTTCAACTTTAACCAGTTTGAAACCGTGCTGCAGATCGTGGTCAGCCAGGCCGGGCTGTACGGCGTGGAAAAAATCGAGGCGCAAAAACGGGCTGAAAAGTATCTGAAACAGCTCGATCTGTGGGAAAAACGTAACGAACGTGCACGGATGCTCTCCGGCGGCATGAAGCGTCGCCTGATGATTGCCCGTGCGCTGATGCATGAGCCAAAGTTGCTGATCCTTGATGAACCCACCGCCGGGGTGGATATCGAACTGCGTCGCTCCATGTGGACCTTCCTGCAGGAGCTGAATGCACAGGGCACCACCATTATTCTGACCACCCACTATCTGGAAGAAGCCGAGATGCTGTGCCGCAATATCGGCATTATTCAGCGTGGGGAGCTGGTCGAAAACACCTCCATGAAAGGCCTGCTTTCCAAATTGAAATCGGAAACCTTTATCCTCGACCTCGCGCCGAAAAGCCCGCTGCCAAAGCTGGAAGGGTTCAAATATCGCCTGGCGGATACCTCAACGCTGGAAGTCGAAGTGCTGCGGGAGCAGGGCCTGAACAGCGTGTTCAGCCAGCTCAGTCATCAGGGGGTGCAGGTGCTCAGTATGCGCAATAAAGCGAACCGTCTTGAGGAGTTATTTGTGGACCTGGTTAACGGTCACAGTGGAGATAAAGCATGACACATTTGTATTGGGTGGCGCTGAAAAGCATCTGGGGTAAAGAAGTGAACCGCTTTGCCCGCATCTGGATCCAGACGCTGGTCCCGCCGGTGATCACCATGACGCTCTATTTTATTATCTTCGGTAACCTTATTGGTTCACGCATTGGTGAAATGCACGGCTTCAGCTATATGCAGTTTATCGTGCCGGGCCTGATTATGATGGCGGTGATCACCAACGCCTATGCCAACGTTGCCTCTTCCTTCTTTAGCGCCAAGTTCCAGCGCAACATTGAAGAGCTGCTGGTGGCCCCGGTGCCAACGCATGTGATTATCGCCGGCTATGTCGGCGGCGGTGTGGCGCGTGGGATTTGTGTGGGCGTGCTGGTCACGGCTATTTCGCTGTTCTTCGTCCCGTTCCAGGTTCATTCGTGGCTGATGGTGGCGGTGACGCTGCTGCTGACGGCGATCCTGTTCTCGCTGGCGGGCCTGCTGAACGCCGTGTTTGCCCGTACCTTCGACGATATCAGCCTGATCCCGACCTTCGTGCTGACGCCGCTGACCTATTTAGGGGGCGTGTTCTATTCACTGACCCTGCTGCCGCCGGTGTGGCAGATGGTGTCTAAGCTGAACCCGATCGTGTATATGATCAGCGGCTTCCGCTACGGGTTCCTGGGGATTAATGACGTACCGCTGGCGTTTACGTTGGGCGTGCTGGTGGCGTTTATCGTGGTCTTTTACGCGCTGGTGTGGGTGTTGATTCAGCGTGGGCGTGGATTACGGACCTGATTAAAACTGTTTTATCGGGTTGGCCGGAAAAGAAGGTCAACCCCTACCTGTAACGCAGGGGCCGATCGTTGTGACCGATCGGCCCTTTTTTTTACGCGACCTGAACTGGCACGGCTTTCGCCACGCGTTTCATGTGGTTGTCGCCCTCAAAATAGGCCACTTTTGGCTGCCACTCCCGCGCCTCGGCGTCGGACATCTGCACGTAAGAGCAGATAATCAGCAAATCGCCTTCGCAGGCGCAGCGCGCGGCCGCCCCGTTAACCGAAATGATTTTTGAGCCCCGTTCAGCCGCGATCGCATAGGTTGAAAAGCGCTGGCCGTTGTTCACATTATAAATATCAATCGCTTCATATTGCAGAATGCCGGAAGCGTCGAGGAAATCCTGGTCGATGGCGCAGGACCCTTCATAATTCAGGTCAGCCTGAGTCACTTTGACCCGGTGAAGTTTGCCCTGCAACATAGTACGGTTCATAAATAATCACTCTGCAGTCAATTCAAAAAATCGGTCGACAGTATTGCCTGAGCGGGCGCGTCTGTCTACTGGGTCAGATCAACCTGCTGGTTATCAATCAGACGCGCTTTGCCCAGCCACGCGGCCATCAGGATCACCGCGCGCCGGCTGTCGACATTCAGTGGCAGCAGCGTATCGGCATCGACAATCGCCAGACCATCAGGCTGAAGCCCCCGCTCGCTGAGGGTGCTTTCTGCCTCTTCGATCAGGGTTTCGATGTGACGCTCGCCCTGGCTGAGTTTGCCGGCGATATCCTGCATGACCTGGCTGAGGACGGGGGCAATCTTACGCTCTGCGGCGGTGAGGTAGCCATTGCGTGAACTGAGCGCCAGGCCATCTTTAGCGCGCACGGTCGGCACGCCGACGATATCAATATCGTAGCCCATATCCACCACCATTTTGCGGATCAGCGCCAGCTGCTGATAATCTTTCTCGCCGAAGCAGGCAAGATCGGGCTGGACCAGGTTAAACAGCTTGCTGACGATGGTGGAAACCCCCCGGAAGTGGCCGGGCCGACTGGCCCCTTCCAGCAGGGTGGACAGGACGGGAACGTCAACAAATGTCTGCTCACTCAGGCCCAGCGGATAAACGTCGCCGGGGGCCGGAGAGAAGACCAGGTCAACGCCACGACGGTTCAGCTTTTCGCAGTCCTCCTGCAGCGTGCGCGGATAGCGCGCCAGGTCATCGGCGCGTTCGAACTGCATCGGGTTAACGAAAATCGACACCACGACAATATCCGCACGCTCACGCGCTTCATCGACCAGTGTCATGTGCCCGTCGTGCAGGTTGCCCATAGTAGGAACCAGCGCAATACGTTTGCCATCCTGACGCCAGCGACGGACTTCGCGGCGCAGCATGGGCAGCGTTTCAATAATCAGCACGGACTTTCTCCTCGGTTACTGGAAACTGTGTTCTGCAGCCGGATAACGTCCGTCTGCCACTTCTGCCACATACTGACGCACTGCGGCACGGATTTCGCCCGCTTCCGCGAGGAAGTTTTTGGCGAATTTCGGAATATGGCCCCCGGTAATACCAAAGGCATCATGCATCACCAGAATTTGCCCGTCGGTGACGTTACCGGCACCAATGCCAATGGTCGGTACCGTCAGCGCATCGGTAATGCGCTGTGCCAGTGCCACCGGCACGCACTCCAGCACCAGCAGCTGCATGCCAGCGGCTTCCAGCGCCAGTGCGTCTTCCAGCAGACGGTCAGCAGCAGCGCTGTCACGCCCCTGCACCTTATACCCGCCGAAAATATTGACCGACTGCGGCGTCAGGCCCAGGTGGCCACAGACGGGTACGGCGCGCTCGGTTAACTGCCTGACCGTCTCTGCCAGCCATTTGCCGCCTTCCAGTTTGACCATATTGGCCCCGGCACGCATCAGCTGCGCCGCGTTGTCAAAGGTTTGCTCCGGAGTGGCATAACTCATAAAAGGCAGGTCAGCGAGTAGCAGAGCTGCCGGGCTGCCGCGTCGCACCGCCTGCGTATGGTAGACAATATCGGCGACGGTGACCGGCAGCGTGGAGTCGTGGCCCTGCACCACCATCCCCAGTGAATCCCCGACCAGCATGACCTCAATGCCTTCATCGGCAAAGAGTTTAGCAAAACTGAAATCGTACGCGGTGATCGAAGCGAATTTTCGCCCCTGTTGTTTCCACTGGTGCAGGGTAGAGACAGTTGTCGGTTTCATCATTTCACCTTAAGAAAACTGAGTTGGCGTATCTTAAAGGAAGGGAAGGGCAGTGCAAAGGGGGGATAACGGGCGGGTTACCAGCGGGAGATAGCCCCGGTATCAAGCCGGGCAAGGATATCGGCCAGCCGCGTGCCGTCCGGCAGGCACAGCGCCGGAGCAATCTCCAGCAGCGGCAACAGCATAAATGCGCGGTTGAGCATATCGTAGTGCGGTACTGTCAGACGTGGCGTACTCAGCGTCTGCTCACCAAACAGCATGATATCCAGATCGAGGGTGCGCGGCCCCCAGCGGTGGGCTTTACGCACGCGTCCCTGCTCCAGCTCAATACGCTGGGTATGGTTCAGCAGGGTTTCGGCGTCCAGACGGGTATCCAGCGCCACGGCAGCATTGAGAAAATCAGGCTGATCCGGTGGGCCGTAGGGGGGCGTGCGGTAAAGCGACGAGGTGGCAACCAGCGTGGTATCAGGTATGGCCGCCAGCGCATGCAGTGCAGAGTGCACCTGATGCAACGGGTCGGCCAGATTACTGCCCAGTGCCAGATAGACGCGGATCATGCGTCGTTATTTTGGTCACGGCGTGGTGCGCCCGGCACGCGTTTGCGCGGACGGCGGGTGCGACGGCGCGGAACCGGATCGTCACCCAGGGTGTTGAGCATGGTTTTCTGCTGCGGCGGTGCAGACACCTGGAATTCACTCCACCAGGTAGTAAGACGCTGCAGCTCGTGGTTTTTTTCCACTTCGGCACGCAGGGCCAGCAGGTCGTAGGCGGCGCGGAACTTAGGATGCTCCATCAGCTTCCAGGCGCGTTTGCCGTGGCGACGTGACAGGCGAAGCTGCAGCGTCCAGATATCACGCACCAGGGTGGTAATTCGTTTCGGGATGGCCAGAGAACGGCAGGCTTCATCCAGCACGTCGTTCATCGACAGCGCAAAGGCGTCGTAGTAGGCAAGCCCGCTCTCCTGGGCAATTTTCTGCGCGGCTTCAAGCTGCGGGTACCAGAACATGGCGGCAAACAGGAACGCCGGGTTAACACGCATCTGATTGTGGATGCGGTTATCGGTATTTTTCAGCACCTGCAGGATCATCCGCTCCATATTACTGTCACCCTGTTCGGTAAAGTAACGGGTGAGGATCGGGAACAGCGGCTGGAACAGCTGATATTCGCGCAGTTTCAGATAGGTGCTGTGACCGTAGCCCGCCTGCAACAGTTTCAGGGTTTCCTCAAACAGGCGCGCGGGCGGGATATCATTCAGCAGGGTCGCCAGACGTGGGATGGGTTCACCGGTTTCAGCTGCGATGCTCATATCCAGCTTGGCGGCAAAGCGCACCACGCGCAGCATACGCACGGGATCTTCGCGATAGCGAGTTTCCGGGTCACCGATCATGCGGATAATACCCTGCTGCAGATCGCTCAGTCCCCCGACATAATCGCGCACCGTAAAATCGGCCACGCTGTAGTAGAGGCTGTTGATGGTCAGGTCACGCCGCTGTGCGTCATCTTCAATCGAGCCAAAGATGTTATCCCGCAGCAGCATTCCGTTCTGGCCGCGCTGTGAACTGTTACGGTCTTCGGTCACTGGCTGTTCGGCTTCGTGGTGACCACGGAAGGTGGCAACTTCAATGATCTCTGGGCCAAACATCACGTGTGCCAGGCGGAAACGGCGGCCGACCAGGCGACAGTTACGGAACAGCTTACGCATCTGGTCCGGGGTGGCGTTGGTGGTCACATCGAAATCTTTCGGTTTTTTACCCAGCAGCAAATCGCGCACGCCGCCGCCGACCAGATAGGCTTCATAGCCGGCTTTGTTCAGGCGATACAGCACCTTGAGGGCATTTTCACTGATGTCCTTGCGTGAGATATTATGGGCGTCACGCGGAACGACGGCCATCTGACGCACTTCCTCGATTACGGCAGGCGCCACCACCTCACGACTGAGGACTTTACGGCAAAAATTAGCAACTCGGGTAAAAATGGGACACCTCGATAGTGACAATGAAATCTGGTCGGTAAAAACAGCGGCTAATCATAGCTCAGAGTGAACCGTTTGAGAATGCCGAAGTCGCCGTATGCGCCAGCCTTGCATCATTAATTGGAATATTTGCGCACGCCCAGTGAGCGATCGCCTGTTGTAACAGCTTTTCAGTGGTCAGATCCTGCCAGCCTGTCGGCACCGGCTGACCGAGAAAACGCAGGGCTTCCACCAGCGGCGGGCGGGGATCGCCGCCGGGAAGGGCGGGAGCATGATTTTGTTTGGACAGTTTGTTGCCATCGTGATTCAGCACCAGCGGCAAATGCAGATGTCGGGGGATATCCCAGCCAAGCAGATGGTACAGCGTCATCTGGCGCACGGTCGGTTCGATAAGGTCCGCACCGCGCACGATCTCGGTGATCCCCTGAAAATGATCATCGACCACCACCGCCAGGTTATAAGCAAACAGTCCGTCACGGCGGTGGATAATAAAATCTTCATGGGCCAGCTGCGGGTCAGCCTTGACCCTGCCGCGCACGCCATCCTCAAACGCCGTCACAGGATGATCGACGTTAAGCCGCACGGCTGCCCGCTCCGGGCCGTGGCCCAGCGTGCGACAGTGGCCGTCATAGTGCCCTCCGGCCTGCTGAATGCGGCGGCGGGTACAGGTACAGTAGTAGCTGAGGCCCTGCTGTTGCAGGTCATTAAGCACCGCGCGATAAGCATCGTGGCGCTGAGACTGCCACAGCACCTCGCCGTCCCATTCCAGGCCGTAATGATCTAACTGATGCAGAATACGCGTGGCGGCGCCGGGGACTTCACGAGGGGGATCAATATCTTCAATGCGCACGCGCCAGAGACCTTTTTCAGCACGAGCCTGAAGGTAACTGCCTAAAGCCGCTATTAGAGAACCAAAATGCAGGTCGCCGGACGGGGAAGGGGCGAAACGCCCAATATACGATGATGACATAATAGAAAAGATCGGCAGTGAAGCGGAAACGGGAGCCGTTTCCAGCTCCACTGCACAATCAATGCGCCGTTAACCGGCCATTTGTTTTTCGCGGATTTCCGCCAGCGTTTTGCAGTCAATACAAAGATCAGCAGTAGGACGCGCTTCAAGGCGACGAATACCGATTTCAACGCCACAGGATTCACAGTAGCCAAAATCGTCATCGAGCACTTTCTTCAGCGTCTTCTCGATCTTTTTGATCAGCTTGCGCTCACGGTCGCGGTTGCGCAGTTCAAGACTAAACTCTTCTTCCTGAGTGGCGCGGTCAGCGGGATCCGGGAAGTTAGCGGCTTCATCTTGCATGTGCGAAACAGTGCGATCCACTTCATCCCGAAGCTGGTTGCGCCAGGCTTCAAGGATTTTCTTGAAGTGCTCCAGCTGGGCTTCGTTCATATACTCTTCGCCTGGCTTCTCTTGGTACGGCTCCACCCCAGCGATGGCGAGAATACTCAGGGACGATGTTTTACGGTTTTGCCCTTCTTGCATGTTGTTTCTCCTGGATAACACGCACTACACCCTTCATCTTTAAGCTGCAGGGCGTTGGCAGCTACCCTGCAACCCGACATATTCGGGTATCGATCCCACGGTGGGGAAAAAAACAGGCCGCTATAAATAACAGAAGCGGTCAAGGTTAGCAATTATTCCTGAACATGACTTGACAAGCCTGTGAGGAAAAGCGTATTTAGAGCGCGCCCTGTTCATTCATCCGGCACCGCAACAGCATCAGTTTCCTGTATTGACTCAGTCACTTAATGCCCGCTGGGTGGCCGTATAAAAGCAAACCGCGCTACATTTTACAACTCCACCGTCAGGGGCCTGTGCAGGCGGATCCCCTCCGGTGATAACTGCGCCTTATAGCAGAGTAGTTCAACCCCGCTCTGTTGTGCCTGTGCCAGTAGTTCCGCGTAGCGTGCATCAATATGACGCGCCGGGGAAACGTCCTCAATCCCCGAATGCAGAACGGCGAAGAACAGTACCGCCCGATGGCCAGATTGCGCTATTTGTATCAGTTCGCGCAAATGCTTCTGGCCACGCTCGGTCACCGCATCCGGAAAATACCCTTTACCCTGCTGTAACAGCGTCACGGATTTGACTTCAATATAGCAGTTACTGCGATTATCTGCCTGTAACAGGAAGTCAATGCGGCTGTTTTCACTACCGTATTTTACTTCCGGTAACAGCGTATCGTATCCGGATAACTCCGGAATCGTCGCGGCGGTAAGTGCTTCCCGCACCAGGGCATTAGCGCGCAGGGTGTTGACGCAGATCCAGTGTCCCTCCTGGGTTCTCGTCAGTTCCCAGCTGTGCGGATATTTCCGCGTCAGACTGACCGATGTTGAATACCACACGGTGTCACCCGGGGTGGCACAGCCGGTCATGGCTCCGGTGTTCGCACAGTGGATGGTCAGGACTTCTCCTTCCGGTGTGACAATATCTGCCAGAAAGCGCTTATAGCGTTTAACCAGCGTCGCTGACTGCAGTCCGGGACTAAACTCCATAGGAATTCCTTATCGTCATTTTCCGCCCGTTAACTCCTGCTGGCGTGGCGTGACACTATTCACACGACACGCCGACGGGCAGTGACCCGAAAATTACGCAGCTTCAGCAGTACAGGCTGCGTAGCGTTGCGCATTGATATGACAGGCAGATGACGGGGAACGCAAGGCGGTAAACACCTGCGGCCCCCCGGTCAATCTGCCCCGGAGGATGCTACAATGCCCGCAAGAATTAGACCATGCTGTTATGGAGCAAAAACGTGAGTTTATTACCGGTCAGTGCCGTGCTACCCGAGCTGTTAGCGGCATTGCAGACGTCACCGCAGGTGTTACTGGCTGCGCCCACCGGGGCGGGAAAATCCACCTGGCTCCCGCTACAGATCCTGCAGCAGGCCGGATTTGACGGGCGGATCCTGCTGCTCGAACCCCGCAGGCTGGCCGCACGCAATGTGGCACAGCGGCTGGCTGAGCTGCTGGGTGAGGAACCCGGCGAAACCGTGGGCTACCGTATGCGCGGCGAAAGCCGCTGCGGCAAAAATACCCGGCTGGAGGTCGTCACCGAAGGTATTCTGACGCGGATGCTGCAGCAGGATCCGATGCTTGATGGCGTATCGCTGGTGATCCTTGATGAGTTCCACGAGCGCAGCCTGCAGGGAGACCTGGCGCTGGCGCTGTTGCTTGACGTTCAGGGCGGCCTGCGTGATGACCTGAACGTGCTGATTATGTCCGCAACGCTGGATAATTCACGGCTGCGGGACTGGCTGCCGCAGGCCCCCTTAATCAGTTCAGAGGGACGTTCATTCCCGGTGGAGCGTCGTTATCAGCCGCTGGCAAGCCACCTGCGTTTTGAGGAGGCGGTTGCCCGCCAGGCCAGTCAGCTTTTGCGTGAAGAGTCAGGTTCAATGCTGCTGTTCCTGCCCGGTGTGGCGGAAATCCAGCGCGTGCAAACGCAGCTTGCGGAAAGGGTGGACGGTGATGTTGACCTCTGTCCGCTGTACGGTGCGCTGACACTGGCCGAACAGCGCCGGGCGATCCTGCCTGCGCCCGCCGGGCGGCGTAAAGTGGTGCTGGCAACGAATATTGCCGAAACCAGCCTGACGATTGAGGGTATCCGTCTGGTGGTGGACAGTGCCCAGGAGCGCAGCGCGCAGTTTGATGTGCGCAGCGGGGTGACCTGCCTGCAAACCCAGCGCGTCAGCCAGGCATCAATGACCCAGCGTGCCGGACGCGCCGGGCGTCTTGAACCCGGCATCTGTGTTCATCTGCTGGCAAAGGAGCAGGCTGAACGCGCCGCCGCGCACAGCGACCCGGAGATCCTCCACAGCGATCTTGCCTCCCTGTGGCTCGATCTCCAGCAGTGGGGCTGCCAGGAGGCGGGCCAGCTGCGGTGGCTGGATGCGCCGCCCGCTGCCGGGATCGCGGCAGCGCGGCAGCTGCTGTTGCAACTGGGTGCGACGGACGATACCGGCAGGCTGACGACCGGTGGCCGTAAAATGGCCGCGCTGGGCAGTGAGCCGCGCTTTGCCGCCCTGCTGATGGCCGCCGGTAATGATGCCGGTGCGGTGGCGACGGCGGCGGAGCTGGTGGCAATGCTGGAGGATCCGGTACGCGGCAGTGCCGACCTGCGCGACAGCTTCCATCGCCGTCTGCCGCAGTGGCAACGTCGCGCCCGTCAGCTGCAACAGCGACTGAACATCAGCGGCGGACGGCCGGATGAAGATCTGATTGCGCCGCTGCTGGCGGCGGCATTTCCCGACCGTATCGCCCGGCGTCGGGGGGTAGACGGACGCTATCAGTTAGCCAACGGGAGCGGAGCCTCGCTGGATCGTGAGGACGGTTTAACCCGCTATGAGTGGCTGATTGCCCCGGCGCTGCTGCAGGGAAGTGGGCAACCCGACGCACGTATTTTACAGGCGCTGCCACTGGATATCGACAGGCTGATCAGCCAGCGGCCCGGGCTGGTACAGCAGCAAACGGAAGTTGAATGGGATGAAGAAAAAGGCACGCTGCGCGCCTGGCGACGGGAGCAGATTGGTCAACTGGTGCTGAAATCCCAGCCGCTGGCAAAACCTGCCGAAGATGAACTGCACGCCGCCATGCTGCGCTGGGTGCGCAGTAAGGGCCTGTCGGTGCTGAACTGGACGCCGCAGGCAGAGCAGCTCCGGGTGCGGCTGCGCTGCGCTGCGCAGTGGCTGGCGGAAGGGGAGTGGCCCGATATGCAGGATAGCGCGCTGCTGGCAGCACTTGAGCAGTGGCTGCTGCCGGCCATGCGGGGCATCCGGGATGGCAAAGGGCTGCGTCAGCTTGATCTCACCAGCGCCCTGTTACAACGGCTGACCTGGGCGCAGCGCCAGCAACTGGACAGCCTGTTGCCCACCCACTATGTGGTGCCCACCGGCAGCCGTCTGCCAATTCAGTACGATCGGGACAAGCCCCCGGCGCTGGCGGTACGTCTGCAGGAGATGTACGGTGAGGCGAAAAACCCCTGCGTGGCCAACGGACGCGTGCCGCTGGTGCTGGAGCTGTTATCCCCGGCACACCGTCCCCTGCAGATCACCCGCGACCTGGCGGCCTTCTGGTCGGGGGCCTATCGGGAAGTCCAGAAAGAGATGAAAGGGCGCTATCCCAAACACCTCTGGCCGGACGATCCTGCCAACACCACACCCACCAGCCGGGTGAAAAGATTTGCTTCCCCGGGAAATGGGAAGTGACAACACTTTTAATCGTAACAATTTAAAAAACGATATTAGGTATCCCGCTGACAAGGCTTGTTTTTTTCTGCGCTGGCCGGCGGGCGATAAAAAAATCAAGGTTAAGCCTGCCGGTAATAAATGGTATTCTGTCGCGCTTTAGCAGGGGGAGTAAGGTGTCAGTGCGATGACGGTGCGTCATCTTCCGACAACCCCTGCGTGTCGGCCAGAGGCTTTCAGAAGGTTCTGGTTCCGCAATTGCCGTCGTGCAACGAGAGTAGTCGGCCCGGCCGACGCCTTCCCCTGGAGAAATAGAAGACATGTCTGACGATCGCGAACCTATCGGGCGAAAAGGAAAACAGCCCCAGCCTGCGCGTAATAAAGCGGGGCGTGGTCGCCGTAAGGAAGAAGAATACGATGACTATGATGATCAGGATGAAGAAGAGGTAACCCCGATGCCACGTAAAGGAAAAGGACGCGCTGCGCGCAAGAAAAGAGGCTGGTTAGGCTTACTGTTTAAGCTTTTCCTGATCTTCGCAGTGGTGATGGCCATTTATGGTTTCTACCTTGATTCCCAGATCCGCAGCCGCATTGATGGCAAAGTCTGGCAGCTTCCTGCGACGGTCTACGGCCGTATGGTCAGCCTTGAGCCCGGCATGTCTTACAATAAAAAAGAGATGATTGCCCTGCTGGAAGGCACACAGTATCGCGAAGTGACGCGTATGACGCGTCCGGGCGAATTTACCGTCCAGGCCAACAGCATTGAGATGATCCGCCGCCCGTTTGATTTCCCGGACAGCAAAGAGGGGCAGATCCGCGCCCGCCTGACCTTCAGCGGCGATGAGCTGACGGACATTAAAAATCTCGATAACGGACGCAGCTTCGGCTTCTTCCGCCTCGACCCGCGCCTGATCACCATGCTGCAGTCACCTAACGGTGAACAGCGGCTGTTTGTACCACGCGCCGGGTTCCCTGACCTGCTGGTGGATACCCTGGTGGCGACGGAAGATCGTCATTTCTATCAGCACGACGGTATCAGCCTCTATTCGATTGGCCGTGCCTTCCTCGCCAACATCACCGCCGGACGCGCTGTGCAGGGTGGCAGTACGCTGACGCAGCAGCTGGTGAAGAACCTGTTCCTGACCAACGAGCGTTCTCTGTGGCGTAAGGCTAATGAAGCCTATATGGCGCTGATTATGGATGCGCGTTACAGCAAAGATCGCATTCTGGAGCTGTACCTGAATGAGGTGTACCTCGGCCAGGCCGGTAACGATCAGATCCGTGGTTTCCCGCTGGCCAGCCTGTACTACTTTGGTCGTCCGGTGGACGAACTGAGCCTCGATCAGCAGGCCCTGCTGGTGGGGATGGTGAAAGGTGCCTCCCTGTACAACCCGTGGCGTAATCCTAAGCTGTCGCTGGAGCGTCGTAACCTGGTGCTGCGCCTGCTGCAGCAGCAAAAGGTTATCGACCAGGAGCTCTACGATATGCTGAGTGCCCGTCCGCTGGGCGTGCAGCCAAAAGGGGGCGTGATTACTCCGCAGCCGGCGTTTATGCAGATGGTGCGTAACGAGCTGCAGGCGAAACTCGGTGACAAAGTGAAGGATCTTTCCGGGGTGAAAATCTTCACCACGCTGGATTCGGTGTCACAGGATGCTGCGGAGAAGTCAGTAGAAGAGGGCATCCCGGCGCTGCGTAAACAGCGCGGCGTTAACGATCTGGAAACCGCGATGGTGGTGGTCGACCGCTACAGCGGCGAAGTCCGCGCGATGGTGGGCGGTGCCGATCCGCAGTTCGCCGGTTACAACCGCGCGCTGCAGGCGCGTCGTTCCATTGGCTCGCTGGCCAAACCGGCGACCTATCTGACGGCGCTCAGTCAGCCGGATACCTACCGTCTGAATACCTGGATTGCGGATAATCCGATCGCGCTGAAGCAGCCGAACGGGCAGGTGTGGAAGCCGCAGAACGATGACCACCGTTTCAGCGGCCAGGTGATGCTGGTCGACGCGCTGACTAACTCGATGAACGTACCGACGGTTAATCTGGGCATGACGCTGGGGCTGCCACAGGTGGTCGATACCTGGACTAAGCTGGGCGTACCAAAAGATCAGCTTCACCCGGTGCCGGCCATGCTGCTGGGAGCGCTGAACCTGACCCCGGTGGAAGTGGCTCAGGCATTCCAGACCATTGCCAGCGGCGGTAGCCGTGCGCCACTGTCGGCGCTGCGTTCTGTGATTGCCGAAGATGGCAGCGTGCTGTATCAGAGCTTCCCACAGGCCGAGCGTGCGGTTCCGGCGCAGGCGGCTTATCTGACGCTGTATACCATGCAGCAGGTCGCCGATCACGGCACCGCACGTGCCCTGGGCGCGAAGTTCCCGAAAGCGCACCTGGCGGGTAAAACCGGGACCACTAACAACCTGGTGGACAGCTGGTTTGCCGGTATTGATGGCAAAGAGGTGGCGATCACCTGGATTGGTCGTGATAACAACCAGCCTACCAAGCTGTACGGTGCCAGCGGTGCGATGCAGCTCTATCGCCGCTATCTGGAGAATCAGGCCCCGATGCCGCTGATGCTCACGCCGCCGGAAGATATCTCGCCGATGAACGTGGACTCCGCCGGTAACTTTGTGTGCGGCAGCGCCAGCAGCAGCTGGCGTAGTCTGCCGGTGTGGACCACTGATGCGAATGCGTTGTGCCAGCAGCAGCAACAGCAGGTTCAGCAGCAACAACAGATGTTGCAGCAGCAGAATCAGCAAAATCCGCAGACTCAGCAGGGACAGCCCGGCCAGCAAAATGAGCAAAAGGATGCTGACGGTGTGGCTGGCTGGATCAAGGATATGTTCGGCCAGTAAGGTCAGTGCTGAATGAAAAAGCCGGGAAACCGGCTTTTTTTTCGCCTGAATCACGGGGGGTTATTAACTATTACGTTTAAAGCTTCGGCGTTAAAGCTTTTGATTTTACATGCTAAATTTCCCTAAATTTCCAGATAGCACCATAAAATAAGATCCGGATCTCTTTTTTGACGGTAATGCTCAGCAAGGATAAGGGCGCTGATTAATTTAAAAGGATCTTAAAAATGAAACACACCATTCTGTTTTCCAGCCTTCTGTTGGGGGGCGTACTGCTCGCTAACATCCCGGCTCAGGCCAAAACCGGCGAGGGATTTACGCCGTTTCATTCTGCCGCCGGTGCGGTAAACAGCCAGTATTATCTGCCGCCTCCGCCGGCCAAAAATGATCCCGCCTTTGCGCTTGATAAAGCAGCCTATCAGGCGGGATACGCAATGAAAGGTACGCCGCGCTGGCAGCAGGCCACGGAGGATGCGCGGCTGGATGCGGCCAGTATCGCCAAAACCTTTTCCCCCGCGCTGGGCATCACGCTGAGTGAGGCGCAGACTCCCGCCACCTGGACAATGCTAAAGAACCTGCTGCTGATGGGGGGGACCTACGCGCCTGACGGCGCGAAAGAATATTATATGCGCACACGACCTTTTGTCGTTTTCGGTCACCATACCTGCCAGCCCGGTGACGAGGCGGTGCTGCGTAAAAACGGCTCATACCCCTCCGGCCACACCAGCTACGGAACACTGCTGGGACTGGTGCTGGCAGAGGCGAAGCCGGAACGAGCACAGGAACTGGCAAAGCGAGCCTGGGAGTTTGGTCAGAGCCGGGTCATCTGTGGTGCGCACTGGCAGAGTGACGTCAATGCGGGACGCTACGTCGGAGCCGTAGAGTTTGCACGCCTGCAAACCCTGCCCGCCTTTATGACGGCATTAAAAGAAGTAAAACAGGAGCTTAATCGCTAATTTTTTCTGCCAGACCAAAATCCATCCTCTTTTTTGCCGGGAAATGACGTTTCCCGGCAGTCAAAAATTACGCGTATTTTAGCGACCAGACCAATGCCCGTGCGGGTTGTGTAGCCAGTTGTGCGGGGCATTTTTCCTTGCAGAGCAGGCTTTGTTTCGCATATTATCCGGCCGTTATAATAATAATTATCGTTTCGTTTCACATTCAACAATCTTTTTTCAGAGAAATGCTAAATGGCCAATCTGCGCGATTTATCCACTGATTTTAACCACGCGAAAACAGCAAAACGGCAGCTGGCGGTGCTTGTCGCTCTGTCTCTTACCAGCGGAACCGCCTTTGCCGCCGAACAAACCATTAACGTCACTGCCACCGCCGGCAGCGAACCGCAGGAAAGTGCCTGGGGGCCGGCTCCGACGATTGCGGCAAAACACAGCGCCACTGGCACCAAGACCGACACGCCGATCGAGAAAAATCCGCAGTCAGTGTCAGTCATTACCAGTCAGGAAATGCAGATGCGTCAGCCTCAGTCAATCAAGGAGGCTTTAGGCTATACCACTGGTGTGATGGTAGGGAATCGCGGAGCATCTGATGTTATTGATGCCCTGGCAATCCGTGGTTTCAGTGAAACTAATACTAATCAGTATCTGAATGGGCTGAAATTACCTGCCGATTACTATTCCGAATTCAGTATTGATCCTTACTTTCTTGAACGTGCTGAGCTGATGCGTGGGCCAACGTCGGTTCTTTACGGTAAAAGTAATCCTGGTGGCATCGTTGCTCTGGTCAGCAAGCGACCGACTACAGAAACGTTGCGCGAAGTACAGTTCCAAATGGGTACTGACAACTTCTATGCCACGGGTTTCGATTTTGGCGGTGCTTTGGATGATAACGACGAATTCTCTTATCGCCTGACCGGCAAAGCAAGAAGCGCAGATGCCCAGCAAGAGATGAACAAAGAGAAGCGTTATACTATTGCCCCTGCGTTTAGCTGGCAGCCAAATGACAAAACCAATCTTACCTTAATGAGCTATTTTCAGAATGAACCGGAAACTGGCTTTTATGGCTGGCTGCCCCGAGAGGGAACAGTCGTTCCGCTGATTGATGCCAATGGAAATCAACACAAACTGCCGACCAATTTTGATGATGGTGACGGCAACAATAAAATTGCCCGTAAACAACAAATGATCGGTTACAGCCTCGATCATGAATTTAATGATACCTGGAGCATCCGGCAGAACCTCCGTTTTGCTAAAGTTAACACCGACTACCGTAGCTTGTATGGCTATGGAATTATCCCGGGTACTACTACCCTTCAACGTTCTACCGCAATGTCTAAAGAGGATCTGACAACCTTTGCTGTTGATACTCAGGCACAGGCTAAATTTGTTACAGGCATCCTGGAACATACTCTGTTGATTGGCGTTGATTACCAGCGAATGCGCAACGACATTGATGCAAACTTCGGTTATCTGCTTGGAAGTCCATTAGATTTGTTAAATCCGCAATATACCCGCGATCCGATGCAGACCAATTATGCAAACAGCGCCGTAAACAAACAGCAGCAAACGGGCTTATATGCGCAAGATCAAATGGAATGGGATCGCTGGGTGCTTACGCTGGGAGGCCGTTATGATTATGCGATGACTTCCGGATATAATCGTAACTCATCACCAGGGACAGAGGCACTGGATAAGAGAAACGATCAGGCATTCACTTGGCGGGGTGGAATTAATTACGTCTTTGATAATGGTATTGCACCCTATGCCAGCTACAGCGAATCATTTATTCCTACTTCCGGCGTAGGCTATGGTGCTCGCGCATTCGACCCGTCTCGTGCGAAACAGTACGAAGCCGGAGTGAAGTTTGTTCCGAAAAACCGCCCAATCGTAGTGACTGCAGCGCTTTATCAACTGACCAAAGATAAGAACCTGACTAGCGATCTTGAGCATCCAGGCTTTAGTTCGCAGGGCGGTGAAATTCGTTCACGCGGTGTTGAGTTAGAAGCTAAAGCAGCGGTGAATGCCAATATTAATGTGACAGCTTCTTATACCTTCACAGACGCTGAATATACAAAAGATGCTGATCTAAAGGGGCAGCGCCCGGTTCAGGTACCAAGAAATATGGCATCTCTTTGGGCTGATTATACCTTCAATGAAACTGCATTGAGCGGTTTGACCATCGGAAGCGGTGTCCGTTATGTCGGGAATACGGTTGGTCTTTACACAACATCAACGCAGAATAATCAGAATTTTAACGTAGCAAGCTATAGCGTTATTGATGCTACTGTAAAATATGATTTAGGCCGCTTCGGGTTACCTGGATCATCTGTTGGCATCAACGTGAACAACCTGTTTGATCGCGAGTATGTTGCCAGCTGCTACCGTGACTACGCCTGCTACTGGGGCGCGGAGCGCCAGATTGTCGGCACGGCCACCTTCCGTTTCTAAATGTCTAACCGGGTGCGGTTCACCGCACCCGCCAATCAGAAGATCACCATGCAACAGCACTCCACCGAAACGACCTTCAGCCTGGACCGTGTCAGCTTTAGCGTGCCAGGCCGCACCCTGTTACAGCCGCTGTCGCTGGCCTTTCCCGCCGGGAAAGTCTGTGGCCTGATCGGCCATAATGGTTCCGGAAAATCGACCCTGCTGAAAATGCTGGGGCGCCATCACGCGGCATCGTCAGGGCAGGTACTGCTTAACGATCGGCCTGTGGCCAACTGGCAGAGCAAGGCATTTGCGCGCGAAGTCGCCTATCTGCCACAGCAACTGCCTGCGGCGGAAGGTATGACGGTACGTGAGCTGGTAGCGGTGGGGCGCTACCCCTGGCACGGCGCGCTGGGCCGTTTCGGCGTGGACGATCGGGAGCGGGTCGAAGAGGCGATCGCCCTGGTCGGGCTGAAACCTTTTGCCCAGCGGCTGGTGGATAGCCTGTCCGGGGGAGAACGTCAGCGTGCGTGGATCGCCATGCTGGTGGCGCAAAACAGCCGCTGCCTGCTGCTGGATGAACCCACCTCTGCGCTGGATATCGCCCATCAGGTAGACGTGCTGGCGCTGATCCAGCGTCTCAGCCGTGAACGCGGCCTGACGGTGATTGCGGTGCTGCACGATATCAATATGGCGGCGCGCTATTGCGACCATCTGGTCGCGCTGCGCGGCGGGGAAATGATTGCCCAGGGCGGGCCGGAGGCGATCATGACCGGGAGCGTGCTGGAACAGATTTATGGTATTCCGATGGGGATTTTGCCGCATCCGCAAGGTGGAGCGCCGGTGAGTTTTGTTTATTAAATATGGGATGTTGTGATGCCGGATATTTTGCGTCGCCGTCTGCTGACGGCACTGGCCTTTTCCCCCCTGCTGGCACAGTTTCCCCTTATGGCCCATGCTTCGGGTGAGCAGCGCATTATTGCGCTGGAATGGTTACCGCTGGAGCTGCTGATGGCCCTTGGCGTGATCCCTGCAGGGGCTGCCGAACTGAATGGTTATCGGCAGTGGGTGGGTGAGCCTGTACTGCCCGCAACGGTGGTGGATGTCGGGCTGCGTACCGAACCCAATCTTGAACTGATTACCCAGATGAAACCGACGCTGATCCTCTATTCCCAGGGGTACGGTCCGGATCCGTCACGCTTTATGCGTATAGCACCGGGGCTGGGTTTCACCTTTAACGAGGGGGGAACGGGCAAGCCGCTGACCAGCGCGCGTCGCTCGCTGATGGTACTGGCGAAACACATTGGCCGGGTTCCCCAGGCGGTGGCGCACCTGGCCGATCTGGATAGTCAGATGGCACGACTGAAAAATAAACTGGCCCATCGTCCGCCGCGCCCACTGCTGTTGCTGTCCATTGTTGACCCGCGCCATGTGATCGTTTTCACCGCCAACGGACTGTTCCAGGAAGTGCTGGATAATCTGGGGCTGGAAAACGCCTGGAAAGCAGAAAGTACTTTCTGGGGGAGCGTGATTGTGGGCATTGAAAGACTGGCCGATTTGGGCGATGTCGATGCCATCGGCTTTGAGCACGATAATCAGGCGATTGTTGACGAGGTCACCTCGACGGCGCTCTGGCAATCGCTGCCGTTTGTCCGTAGCGGCCGTTTTAAAGCCATGCCCCGGGTATGGTTCTATGGGGCCACACTGTCAGCCATGCAGCTGATTGACAGCCTTGACCATGCACTGGAGGTGAAATGATGCGTCATTCTCGTTTGCCGCTCCTGCTGCCTGTCGTGCTGTTTGCCGCGGCACTGGCCCTGACACTGGTCAATCTGCAGCAGCGCCTGCCGCATCAACTCTGGCTGACGGCGCTCCTGACCCCGGATAACAATCGTATTGAACAGATGGTGTTTCACTACAGCCTGATGCCGCGCCTGACGCTGTCACTGCTGGCAGGGGCGGGGCTGGGGCTGGTCGGTCTGCTGTTTCAACAGGTGCTGCGCAATCCGCTGGCCGAACCGGCGACCCTGGGCGTGGCCAGCGGGGCCCAACTGGGGTTGACCGTGGTTACGCTTTGGGGCGTCGCGGGTGGCATGGTTACGCAGCAACTGGCAGCCATGACGGGAGCGGTGCTGGTAGGGATCGTCGTCTTTGGCGTCGCCTGGGGTAAACGCATGTCGCCGGTCACGCTGATACTGGCAGGGCTGGTGGTGTCGCTGTACTGCGGTGCGGTGAACCAGATCTTCGCCATCTTCAATCACGATCAGCTGCAGAATATGTTTCTGTGGAGCAGCGGTTCGCTGAATCAGATGGACTGGAGTAACGTGGCGTTCCTCTGGCCGCGTCTGCTGGGTGGACTGTTGCTGACCCTGCTGCTGCTGCGTCCGATGACCCTGATGGGCCTGGACGATGGTGTGGCAAAGAATCTGGGCCTGGCCCTTTCGCTGGCGCGCATCGGCGTGCTGGCACTGGCGATTTTAATCAGCGCCTCGCTGGTCAATGCGGTGGGTATTATCGGTTTTGTCGGGCTGTTTTCGCCGCTGCTGGCGAAGATGCTGGGCTTCCGTCGTTTGATCAGCCGTCTGATGCTGGCCCCGATCATCGGCGCACTGCTGTTGTGGCTGGCGGATCAGACGGTGCTGTGGCTGACTCCCCATATGGGTGAGATCTCCACCGGGACGGTGACCGCCGTCATCGGTGCGCCGCTGCTGTTGTGGCTGCTGCCACGCCTGCGAACCGGCTCTGTTCCACCGGCGATGGATCAGGGAGATCGGGTGCCTTCCGAGCGGCAGAACCTGCTGTGGTGGGCGGCGATCGGTGGCGGCGTCCTGCTGCTGCTGATGGCGGTGGCGTTAAGCTTTGGCCGCGATGCGCATGGCTGGGTGTGGGCCAGCGGTGAACTGTGGCAGCAGCTGTTACCGTGGCGCTGGCCGCGGATGGTGGCAGCGATGGCGACCGGAATGATGCTGGGCGTCGCGGGCTGTGTTGTACAGCGGCTGACCGGTAATCCGATGGCCAGCCCTGAAGTGCTGGGGATCAGCTCCGGTGCGGCGTTTGGCGTGGTGGTGATGCTGTTTATCGTGCCGGGCGATGCCTTTGGCTGGCTGCTGCCTGCGGGCAGCCTGGGCGCCGCGCTGACCCTGCTGGTGATCTCGGTGGCCGCCGGGCGTGGCGGTTTCTCACCAGAGCGGATGCTGCTGGCAGGGATGGCTCTGAGTACCGCCTTTACCACGCTGATGATGCTGCTGCTGGCCAGCGGCGATCCGCGTATGGCGAATCTGCTGACGTGGATTTCCGGGTCAACCTATAACATTGACGTCCTGCAGGCGAAGCGCACGCTGATCATCATGGGGGTTCTGCTGGCGCTGGTGCCGCTGTGTCGCCGCTGGCTGACCATACTGCCGCTGGGTGGCGCGACCGCCCGGGCGGTCGGGATCGCGCTGACGCCCTCGCGGCTGGCGCTGCTGCTGCTGGCCGCCGTGCTGACCGCTGCGGCGACGCTGACTATCGGCCCACTGAGCTTTGTCGGGCTGATGGCGCCGCATATTGCACGGATGCTCGGTTTCCGCCGGGCCTTACCGCAGCAGGTGATGGCCGCGCTGCTGGGAGGCGGAGTGATGGTGGCGGCTGACTGGTGTGGAAGGATGCTGGCTTTCCCGGATCAGATCCCGGCTGGGCTGCTGGCGACCTTTATCGGCGCGCCGTACTTTGTCTATCTGCTGCGCAAGGTGTAAAAAAGGGCCGACCGGAAAAGGCCGACCCTGCGGGTGATTTACGGCAAGGCCGGGCTGGGCAACGTTTTTGCCCGGCCCGTTATTCCGCTTTACAGCTTTGCAAAGCTGCGGCGTGCGGCATCAATCGTGCGCTGAATATCTTCCGGGCTGTGCGCCAGTGACATAAAGCCCGCTTCAAAGGCCGAGGGTGCCAGATAGACACCCTCTTCCAGCATCAGATGGAAGAAACGCTTGAAGCGCTCCACGTCGCACTTCGTCACATCCGCATAGCAGGTGACGCTTTCCGCATCGGTAAAGAACAGCCCGAACATGCCGCCAACATGGTTAACCACGAAGGGAATTTTTTCCGCTTTTGCCGCTGCCAGCAGGCCGTCGGCCAGCTGCGTGGTCAGACGCGTCAGCGCCTCATGCGTGCCCGGGCGGGCCACTTCGGTCAGACAGGCAAAGCCGGCCGCCATCGCAATCGGATTGCCGGACAGCGTACCGGCCTGATAGACCGGCCCGGTAGGGGAGAGCGCGTCCATCACTTCGCGGCGGCCACCAAAGGCACCGACCGGCATCCCGCCGCCGATGATTTTACCGAGGCAGGTCAGATCGGGCTTAACGCCATAGTGAGCCTGAGCGCCAGCGAGCGCCACGCGGAAGCCGGTCATGACTTCATCGATAATCAGCAGGGCGCCAAACTCGTCGCACAGCGCACGCAGGCCAGGCAGGAACGATGGCAGCGGCGGGATGCAGTTCATGTTGCCCGCAACCGGCTCCACGATGATACAGGCGATCTCTTCCGGGTACTGCTCAAAGGCGGCGCGTACCGTCGTGAGATCGTTGTAGGTGCAGGTGAGGGTGTGTTTAGCAAAATCGGCCGGAACGCCCGGGGAGTTTGGCTGGCCCAGCGTCAGTGCGCCTGACCCTGCCTTGACCAGCAGGCAGTCAGCGTGGCCGTGGTAGCAGCCTTCAAACTTAATAATTTTGTCGCGATGGGTGAAACCTCTCGCCAGGCGAATCGCGCTCATGGTGGCTTCGGTGCCGGAGTTGACCATACGAACGGTATCCATGGTGGGGACCAGTTCGGTCACCAGCGCCGCCATTTTGACTTCCATCTCCGTCGGTGCACCGAAGCTCAGGCCGCGCTCGGCCGCTTCAATCACCGCGTGACGGATGGCGGGATGATTATGGCCCAGCACCATCGGGCCCCACGAGCCGACATAGTCGATGTAGGCTTTGCCATCCACATCGTACAGCAGGGCACCGTCAGCACGTTCGATAAACAGCGGCACGCCGCCAACGCCGTTAAAGGCTCGCACCGGTGAGTTTACGCCACCGGGAATTAACTGCTGCGCCTGAGCGTACAGGTTTTCAGACTTACTCATGGAACCGCTCCTGATCATTCATGGAAAAACCCGTCTATTCTAAGGGAACTTGGCGGAGCAGCCAAAGACTGATGCTGGTTATGACACGATTAGAGAGAATTAAAGCGCGGGTGTTCATGGCGGGAACGGTTAGTATATTGCCCCATCTTTACCCTGAAATGAACGAACGATGAAACAGCAATCGACTTCTACCGATGAGCTCAACGTGGTGCCTGTGCGTCGCGGTGATTTTCTGCGTCTGCTGCTGCGGCGTGATAAAACCCCACTGACCATTCTGGTCATGGCGGGTATGGTTGGCACGCTGACCGGCCTGGTTGGGGTGGCGTTTGAAAAGGCAGTAAATCGAATCATTTACCTGCGAACCAGCGGAGTGCTCGCCTTCGAAGGCCAGCCGCTGGTCATGATCGTGCTGGCCTTTTTCGCCTCAGCCCTGCTGGCCGCAGGCGGCTATTACCTGGTACGGCGTTTTGCGCCCGAAGCGGCGGGGTCGGGTATCCCTGAAATTGAAGGTGCGCTGGAGGAGCTGCGTCCGGTGCGCTGGTGGCGGGTGATCCCGGTGAAATTTATCGGCGGCATGGGCACGCTGGGGGCCGGAATGGTACTCGGGCGCGAGGGGCCGACGGTGCAGCTGGGGGGGAATATCGGCCGGATGCTGCTGGATATCTTCCGCATGAAAAGTACCGAGGCCCGCCATTCGCTGCTGGCGACCGGTGCGGCGGCAGGTCTGTCGGCGGCCTTTAACGCGCCGCTGGCCGGGATCCTGTTTATTATTGAAGAGATGCGTTTGCAGTTCCGCTACAGCCTGATTTCCATTAAGGCGGTGTTCGTTGGCGTGATTATGTCGAGCATCGTGTTCCGTATTTTTAACGGGGAACACGCGGTGATTGAAATTGGCCGCCTCGCCGATGCGCCGGTGAATACGCTGTGGCTCTATCTGCTGCTCGGGATGATATTTGGCGTCGTGGGCGTGGCGTTTAATCAATTAATTTTCCGTATCCAGGATCTGTTTCAGCGTCTGCATGGTGGTCGTTTAAGCAAGGTACTGCTGGTGGGGGCCTTACTGGGGGGCGGATGCGGAGTGCTGGGCCTGCTGTTACCGGCGGCTGCCGGGGGCGGTTCCAGCCTGATCCCGCTGGCGGCGGCGGGCAATTTCTCCATTGGGATGCTGCTGTTTCTGTTTATTGTCCGGCTGGCCACCACGCTACTCTGTTTTTGTTCTGGCGCCCCCGGCGGTATTTTTGCCCCGATGCTGGCGCTGGGCACGCTGCTGGGCACGGCATTTGGTCTCTGTGCGGCCGCCTGGCTGCCAGACTATCATCTGCAGGCTGCGACGTTTGCCATCGCCGGTATGGGCGCGCTGTTTGCCGCTTCCGTCCGTGCCCCGCTTACCGGCATCGTTCTGGTGCTGGAGATGACGGACAACTATCAGTTGATCCTGCCGATGATCATTACCTGCCTGGGGGCGACGCTGCTGGCCCAGTTTCTCGGTGGGCAACCCTTGTATTCTTCTCTGCTTGCCCGCACCTTAGCGAAGCAGCAGCAGCGTGAAAACGAAGCCGTTACCGCACAGGGTGGTACAGCCTGAACTTGATTGCGATGGCAGTGTGTTAGATAATGACATTAATTATGGTCGAATTGTGACCTGTCAGGCACCGGCCTGTACGTATACTGGAGTGACCTATGAGCGACGAAGTAGTCCTGCCCCTGCAATTTACTGAAGCCGCGGCGAGTAAAGTCAAAAACCTGATTTCTGATGAGGATAACCCGGATCTGAAACTGCGCGTTTATATCACCGGCGGTGGTTGTAGCGGGTTCCAGTACGGTTTTACCTTCGACGATAAGATTAACGATGGGGATATGACCATTGAGAAATCGGGCGTTGCGCTGGTCGTGGATCCGATGAGTCTGCAATACCTGGTGGGTGGCGCAGTCGATTATACCGAAGGCCTGGAAGGATCGCGCTTTATCGTGACCAACCCGAATGCCAAGACCACCTGTGGATGTGGTTCTTCATTTAGCATTTAACGGGCCTGCAAAATAAAAATGCTTCCCGTTACCGGGAAGCATTTTTTTTACCCAAAATAATGCAGGTTCTCTCGTGCGACTGACGCATTTGTAACCTGTCGTTGGATGGGTAAATTACCATTCGACGGTAACTAACCTTGCCTCCTGACGATTCACCCCATCGCGCGTAATAACACTTTGCGTGATTTTAGGCTGTGCATCAGGCTGCGATCCACACGCAACGCCGGGCAGGCGGGAAGCAGAAAGTGTGCTCCCGTCTACACTGCACTGTGAGTAGATAGTTAATTTCACCCCAATGCTGCCGGTGGTTGAGGCAGCAAAGACGTGACCCGTCATCATTAGCCCGAGGGCCAGATAAAGGGTTTTCATGGTGCTATTTCCTGGTATAAAACAGGGCAAAATACCCTGATAAAAAACGAACGAAAAATCGCCGTTACACTTAGTTAACGGCAGCCAGCGCCGGATCTTTACTCACCTTTTGCGGTGATTATGAGTGTGATGGAAGAGGGACTGTGGCTAATTCGCTGCACAATTTTTGTGCGGCGAGAATCATACGTGGTCCTGCACGACTTATCCAGTCATCATTAATGGCCACGATCGGCACGGTGAGTTGGGGTTGCCAGAACTGCGCAATCTGACGGGCATGAGCGCTGTCGCCGGGCGCCACCACGGCGGCGGGCTGGCGTAATAATACCTGCTCACGGCTGACCTGTGGCCAGGGCGCTGACGCCGTGGCAAAAATATTTTCCCCTTTGCACAGGCGCAAGACCTCATCCTGCAGGGTATGGCCCGATGCGGTAAAGAGGGGACTGAGGCCAAACTGTAAAAATACGCGCTTCACCGGCTGTGACCGGTAACGCTGCCGTAGCGTATCAAACTGCGCCTGGAGCGCCGCTGCGGCCTGTTCGGCCTGTAACGGGCGCGGACTGTACGCGGCCAGCTGCCGCAGACTGTCTGTTAATTGCGCAATCGAGTCCGGTGCCAGCCAGACCACGCGGATGCCCAGTGCCTGGAGCTGATCGGCCTGGCGCTGCGGTGTCCCCCCCTGCCACGCAATGACCACGTCAGGCTTCAGCCTGAGCAGTTTTTCGATATTGATCCCCTGCCAGTTAGCCACCTGTTCGATATGCTGTGCGGCCGGCGGAAAATCAGAGTAAGCGCTGACACCAACGGGGATGATCCCGGCAGCAAAGGCCAGTTCAGTGATGTTGGGAGCCAGGGTAACCACCCGGGGGGCGGCCTGAACTGTGGCGGCACAGGCCAGCCACAGCAGAACCAGACACCGGAGGTGTTTAGCCACGGGCAAGGTGAGTCAGTAAGGTTTCGACCATCAGGGAGGACTGCCGGGCAGCCACCACGAGGAACTCGTCGAAGCTCAGATGGGACGCCTGATCCGCCACGTCGGAGATCGCACGAACGACGACAAACGGGGTGCCAAACTGATGGCAAACATGGCCGATTGCCGTCGCTTCCATCTCCACTGCGATCGCCTGCGGGAAGGTGGTGCGAATGCGCGTCAGCGGCGCAGCGCCGTTGATAAAGGCATCGCCGCTGACGACCAGGCCACGCACAGCGTTCAGGTTGAGTTCACCGATACACTGTTCAGCCGCCGCAATCAATTTTTCATCTGCCTTGAAGGCGGCCGGGCAGCCTGCCATCTGACCCGGCTCATAGCCGAAGGCGGTCACATCGGCATCGTGATAGCGCACTTCATCGGAAACCACAATATCGCCCACCGTCAACGTCGGGGCAAGACCGCCAGCAGAACCGGTATTGATCACAAAATCCGGTTTGCACAGCTCCAGCAGTAGGGTGGTGCCCAGCGCGGCTGAGACTTTACCGATGCCGGATTTCAGCAGGGCGATTTCGACACCGTTCAGCGTACCCGTGTAAATTTCACAGCCTGCCAGCGTCAGGGTCTGACGGTTTTCAATTTTGTCACGCAGGAGCGTCACTTCCTGTTCCATTGCGCCAATAATGCCTGCTTTCATAGGGATACTCTCTGAATTAGTGGAATTTGCCATTCATTTCAGCGCATAGTCTATCATGGCAGCTCAAGAGAAATAATCCGCTAATCGGTACTGCGATAATCACGGCGTCGTAAACCAGAGGGAATAAGGTATGACCGGGATCGACTTCCGCAAAAAGATTAACTGGCAGCGTCTGTTTCGCCCTTATCAGGGGCCGAAGAATGAACATGAAATCCTGCGTATTTTTGAAAGCGATCGCGGGCGTATCATTAATTCGGCGGCTATCCGCCGCTTGCAGCAAAAAACCCAGGTCTTCCCGCTGGAGCGGAACGCTGCGGTGCGTACCCGGCTGACCCATTCGCTGGAGGTGCAGCAGGTGGGGCGTTATATCGCCAAGGAGGTCCTGACGCGTCTGCAGGAGATGGGGCAGCTTGAACCGCTGGGGCTGAAGGAGCTGACCGCCCCCTTTGAAAGCATTGTTGAGATGGCCTGCCTGATGCACGACATTGGTAATCCGCCGTTTGGTCACTTTGGCGAATCGGCGATTAATGACTGGTTCCGTCAGCAGCTGGATGCCGACTGGGTACCGAATGGCGGACGGGATGACCGCTGTGTGCCTTCGGTGCTGCATCAGCGCGATGACGGGCTTAACGAATTACGCCGGAAAGTGCGTCAGGATCTCTCTCATTTTGAAGGGAATGCCCAGGCGATCCGCATGGTGCATACCCTGATGAAGATGAATCTCACCTGGGCACAGGTGGGCTGCATTTTAAAATATACCCGACCGGCCTGGCATAACGGGCCCGTTCCCGCCAGCCACAGTTATTTAATGAAAAAACCGGGCTATTATCTGGCGGAAGAGGAATATATCGCCCGGCTGCGAGAGCAATTACACCTTGAGCCGCACTGCCGCTTTCCTCTGACTTATATTATGGAAGCCGCAGACGATATTTCCTATTGCGTGGCGGACCTGGAAGATGCAGTCGAAAAAAATATTTTTAGTGTTGAACAGTTATATCAGCACTTATTTCAGCTCTGGCCTGGTCATCAGGAAGACGATCTTTTTGCTACCGTGGTCACCCGCGCGCTGGAAAAGTCGCGTAATCCGCGCACCGCGCTGTGCAGCGAAGATCAGTTTTTCATGTATTTACGCGTCAACACGGTGGCTGAGCTGGTTCCTCATGCGGCCAGCCGCTTTATCGATCATCTGACGGACGTGTATCACGGTGAATTTAACGAGGCACTACTGGAAGACGGTAGCCCACACAGTCAGCTACTGGAAGTGTTTAAAAAAGTCGCGTTCCGTCATGTATTTAACCATCCTGAGGTCGAACAGTTGGAGCTGCAAGGCTATCGGGTGATCAGCGGACTGCTGGAAATTTACCGGCCGCTGTTGCTGCTTTCACAGGCCGAATTTAGTGAACTGACGACGAAGGATTATTTAAAAGGCTACCCTATTGAAACCCGTCTTTTTCATAAACTGTCGACACGTTTTCGTCTTGCCTATACGGAGGCGGTTGCGTCACTGGATAACCATCCGCAAGAGAGCGCGATCTGGGAATACTATTATCGCGTACGGCTGTTACAGGATTACATCAGTGGCATGACCGATCAATATGCATGGGATGAGTACCGACGCCTGATGGCGGTGGAATAGCGGTGATAAGCGCTAAGAATTGTAAAGACGTACAATACTTTTTTACTATTACTTTATGTTTAAACATGAACTTAGCGTTAAAAAATTAATCTCAATATCACAACGACAACCACAGCAATGGTTACTTCACTGAATTTTCTTGAGAATCCGACCAATGAAAAAAACAACGTTAGTTTTGAGCGCGCTGGCTCTGAGCCTGGGCCTGGCATTGAACCCGTTAGCTGCCAGTGCTGCGGAAACGGCCTCTTCCTCTTCCACTCAGCCATTGCCGAGTCTGGCCCCCATGCTGGAAACGGTGATGCCGTCAGTCGTCAGCATCAATGTTGAAGGGAGCACCACGGTACGCACGCCGCGTATGTCTCAGCAGTTCCAGCAGTTCTTTGGCGGCAACTCGCCTTTCTGCCAGGAGGGGTCTCCCTTCCTCGGTTCCCCAATGTGCCAGGGTGGCGGGCCTGAAGGCAACGGAAATGGGGGCGCTGACCAGCAGCAAACCTTCCGCGCGTTGGGTTCAGGTGTGGTTATCGATGCCGCGAAAGGCTATGTGGTCACCAACAACCACGTAGTCGATAACGCCACCAAAATTCAGGTGCAGTTAAGCGATGGTCGTCATTATGATGCGAAAGTGATTGGTAAAGATCCGCGGTCAGATATTGCGCTCATCCAGTTGAAGGATGCGAAAAATCTGACGGCGATTAAGATTGCTGACTCCGATAATCTGCGCGTCGGTGACTATACGGTAGCGATCGGCAACCCGTATGGCCTGGGTGAAACCGTGACCTCAGGTATTGTGTCTGCACTCGGCCGCAGCGGTCTGAATGTGGAAAATTACGAAAACTTTATCCAGACTGATGCCGCTATCAACCGGGGTAACTCCGGGGGCGCGCTGGTCAATCTCAAGGGTGAACTGATCGGGATTAACACCGCCATTCTGGCACCGGACGGCGGCAACATCGGCATTGGCTTTGCCATCCCGAGTAATATGGTGAAAAACCTGACTTCGCAGATGGTCGAGTATGGCCAGGTGAAACGCGGTGAATTGGGTATTATGGGGACCGAACTGAACTCTGAACTGGCGAAAGCGATGAAAGTCGATGCCCAGCGCGGTGCTTTCGTCAGCCAGGTATTGCCGAAGTCCTCAGCGGCTCAGGCCGGGATTAAAGCCGGCGATGTCATTGTCTCTATCAATAATAAACCGATTTCCAGTTTTGCAGCCCTTCGCGCAGAGGTTGGTTCATTGCCGGTCGGCACGAAAATGGAACTTGGCCTGATCCGTGACGGTAAGCCAATGAGCGTCAATGTGGCACTGCAGCAGAGTAGTGCGGATAAAGTCGATTCCGGTACCATCTATAACGGTATCGAAGGGGCAGACCTCAGCAACTACGATGTGAAAGGCAATAAGGGCGTGAAAGTCGACAATGTGAAACCTGGCTCTGCGGCTGCGCGGATTGGCCTGAAGAAAGATGATGTGATCCTGGGTGTGAATCAGCAGCCGATCGCGAATCTGGGTGAGTTGCGTAAAATCCTCGACACCAAACCCTCGGTGCTGGCGCTGAATATTCAGCGTGGGGATGCCAGTATTTATCTGTTGATGCAGTAATGACTAAAAAAGGGGGGATCTGAAAAACGGTCTCCCCGGCGTGTCGGTCAGAAAAGACCCGCCACAATAAAAAAAGGGTGGCCCGTATTCGGGCCACCCTTTTTTATATCACGGTGGAAATTAACGACCGTTACGGGTCAGTTTATCCAGATCCGATTCAATTTCAGCGATTTTGTGAGAAACAACGCTTTCCAGATGACGCAGATCATCAAGGATTTTACGTTTCAAATCGACTTCGACCTGGTCACGCTGGCAAATCTGGTCAAGCTCATCAATCACATAGCGCAGATTCGGGCTGATTTCCTGGACTTCTTTGTAGCCCTGGCTGGCATTATCGGCGACCACGGTTTTACGCTGACGCGGATATTTGAATTTCACGCTTTTGGCAAAAAACTCGCCTTTGTCTTTACGGAAGTAGATTTTCAGGATGTCATTATTAGCTTCCTGACGCAGGCTGTAACGGTCGATATCTTCAGGTGAAGAGATACCCAACCCTTTAAGATTGTCGTACATAGCATTTTCCTTTTGGGAGACTATCGATCCAGATGCGATCAGAGTCGTCGCTATCCGTCAAACGGCAAAGGATCGGTTAATTTAAGAACAATGATTTTCTGGCGCGGATTATACGCCTGGATTGCGCACAATAGCATCACTTGTTTCGTAAGGTGAAAGAGGTAGTCGTCGGTGGAAGTGGAAAGATAGCTTTACGGGCCACTGGCATGGCCCGTGCGACGATTAGTCGATGGTACGCAGCAGTTCGTTGATACCGGTTTTACCCAGGGTTTTAGCATCCACTTTTTTCACGATGACTGCACAGTACAGGCTGTAAGTCCCGTCTTTTGACGGCAGGTTTCCTGATACCACGACGGATCCCGCAGGAACGCGGCCGTAATGCACTTCACCGGTTTCACGGTCGAGGATTTTGGTGCTCTGGCCAATGTAGACACCCATTGAGATCACCGAACCCTCTTCGACGATCACGCCTTCTACGATTTCTGAACGTGCACCAATAAAGCAGTTGTCTTCGATGATGGTTGGGTTAGCCTGAAGAGGCTCCAGCACGCCACCGATACCCACGCCGCCCGACAGGTGCACATTTTTACCAATCTGCGCACAGGAGCCGACGGTGGCCCAGGTATCCACCATTGAACCTTCATCAACGTAGGCACCAATGTTGACATACGAGGGCATCAGCACGGTATTACGCGCGATGAACGCGCCCTGACGAACGGCTGCCGGTGGCACCACGCGAAAGCCTTCTTTTTTGAAGCGCGCGTCATCATAATCGGCAAATTTCATCGGAACTTTGTCGTAATAGCGGCTTTCTGCGCCTTCCATGACCTGATTATCGTTGATACGGAATGACAGCAGTACCGCCTTTTTCAGCCACTGGTGAGTGACCCACTCGCCATTAATCTTCTCGGCCACACGCAGAGCACCGCTATCCAGCAGGGCGATGGTCTGATTGACGGCATCACGCGTTGCGCTGTCGGCGTTCGCCGGGGTAATGTCTGCACGGCGCTCAAAGGCGGCCTCAATAACACTCTGTAACTGTTGCATAAATCATCTCTTCCTGGTTTTGCCGTGCGCTTTAGAACGAAAACGATTCCGCTGCAGCAGGATCCCGCGCCGGCACGGTTAAAAAGTCAATCTGGGTCACACTTTATCGTTTGGATTAAGGGCCTCTGTCAACCGTTGTTGCAGCCGTTCGCGCAAATCGACATCTAATGCGCGCCGATCGCTGTTGGCCAGAATAAATAAATCCTCCACGCGTTCACCAATGGTGCTGATGCGCGCACCGTGCAGCGACACGTTTAAATCTGCAAAGACTTCTCCCACCCGCGCCAGCAAACCGGGCTGATCGAGCGCCACTAATTCCAGATACGTTCGTCTGTCAGTGTGTGTGGGTAAAAAGTTTACCGCCGTATCCACATTGAAATGCTTCAGGCGGGCGGACTGGCGTCGGGTGCGTGGCGGATGCCAGCTGGTCTGACAGATCGCCTGTTCCAGCGCCTGGCGGGTCATCTCATGACGATCGGTTGCCAGCGGGCTGCCGTCCGGTTCCAGCACGATAAAGGTGTCCATGGCCATGCCGTCACGGCTGGTAAAGATCTGCGCGTCATGCACGCTCAGGTTTCGCCGGTCCAGCTCTCCCGCCACGGCCGCAAACAGATACGGGCGATCCGGGCTCCAGATAAAGATTTCCGTGCCGCCGCGCGTCGCCTGCGGGCTGACCAGGATCAGCGGCTGTGTCAGGTCATGATTCATCAGATGACGGGCGTGCCACGCCAGCTGGTTTGGCGTGTGGCGCAGGAAATAGTCGGCGCGACAGCGGCCCCAGATGCTGTGCAATGCTTCCTCATCGATGTTATCCATGCGCAGCAGGGCGAGGGCCTGCAGACGATGATGACGCACGCGTTCGCGCAGATCCGGACTGTTTTCCATGCCGCGGCGCAGCTGCTTTTCGGTGGCGAAGAACAGTTCACGTAACAGACTCTGTTTCCAGCTGTTCCACAGCGTTTCATTGGTGGCGCAGATGTCGGCCACGGTAAGGCAGACCAGATAACGCAGACGATTCTCATTCTGCATCACTTCGGCAAACTGCTGAATTTCGGTGGGGTCCTGAATATCGCGTCGCTGGGCGGTCACCGACATCAGCAGATGATGACGCACCAGCCAGGCCACCAGTTGCGTTTCACGCGAGTTGAGGCCGTGCATCTCGGCAAACTCCAGCGCATCCTGAGCCCCAAGGATGGAGTGATCGCCGCCGCGACCTTTAGCGATATCGTGAAACAGGGCCGCCATCAGCAGCAATTCCAGCTGTGGCAGGCGGGGCCAGAGCTCAACGCACAGCGGATGGCGGGGGCGGGTGCGCTCGTCGGCAAAACTTTCCAGCTTCTGCAATACGCGGATCGTATGCTCATCCACCGTATAGGCGTGGAACAGGTCGAACTGCATCTGGCCGACGATATTGCTCCACTGTGGCATATAGGCCCACAGTACGCTGTGACGATGCATCGGCACCAAAGCCCGGCTGACGGCACCCGGATGACGCAGAATCGACAGGAACAGCGTCCGCGCCTCAGGAATGGTACACAGCGGCTGTTTCAGGTGACGGCGGGCATGGCGCAGGTGGCGCAGGGTGGTGGAATAGATGCCGGTAATTTTTGGCGTGCGCACCATGGTATAAAACATGCGCATAATCGATTCCGGCTGCCGCGCAAACAGCGTTTCATCGCGCAGATCGATCAGCGTACCGCGCAGCTGAAACTCATCATCCAGCGGTCGGGGTTTCTCGTCCGTCGGCAACGCCAGAATTGCCTCATCGAACAGCTGTAACAGCATCTGATTCAGCTCGCTGACGCGGCGGGTGACGCGGAAAAAATCCTTCATCATTCGTTCGACGGGCTCGTTGCCTTCACCCTGATAGTTCAGGCGTTGTGCGACATTCAACTGACGATCGAACAGCAGGCGGTTGTCGTAGCGGGGGAGGGTGAGGTGCAGGGCGAAGCGAATGCGCCACAGCATACTCTGGCATTCGTTAAGTTCATTTCGCTCAGCCTCGGTCAGAAAACCAAAACCCACCATTTCGTCCAGTGAGGTGGCACCGAAGTGGCGGCGGGCCACCCACAGCAGGGTATGAATATCGCGCAGGCCACCGGGGCTGCTTTTAATATCCGGCTCAAGGTTGTAGCTGGTGCCGTGGTAGCGCTGGTGGCGCTCCTGCTGCTCTTCAATTTTAGCCGCGAAGAAACGATCGGAAGGCCAGAAGCCGTCACTGAAGACGTTTTTTTGCAGCTCAAGGAACAGCGCCAGGTCGCCGGTCAGCATCCGTGATTCAATCAGGTTAGTGGACACCGTCAGGTCTGAAAGCCCTTCCAGCAGACACTCTTCCAGGGTGCGCACGCTGTGGCCAACTTCCAGTTTCAAATCCCACATCAGGGTCAGTAATTCGCTGGTACGGCGGGCATCATCCTCTGACAGCGGTTGGCGGCTGAGGATAAGAACATCGATGTCTGAAAGAGGATGCAGCTCACCCCGGCCGTAGCCCCCAACGGCTACCAGGGCGATCCCCTCTTTTTCCGGGAAGCCAAAGAAGCGCCAGAGGCGCCTGAGCAGGCGGTCAATAAACAGCGTACGCGCATCAATCAGGGTTTCCGCATCCTGCCCGGCGTCAAAGGCCGTGGCGAGATGCTGTTGGAACACATCCAGATGATGCCTGAGCGTGTCGCGGTTAAGTTCCGCATCTTCCCAGCGGCGTGGCGCTTTGGTGAGTTTTTTCAGGATACTGGCTTCCGTCACGTCTTTGTTCATTTCACCGCTCCACCAGGGATCTGCTCGTGTGCCCATAAAAAAAGCCGGCATTTGCCGGCTTGATATGCTGATTGCGGGAGGACCGAATGAAGCAGGTCACTCCCTGCACATTATTCTGCGACCAGAATCGCCGGAATGGTGTCATCTTTACGCAGCGTCATAATTTCGCAGCCGTTTTCGGTTACCACAATAGTGTGTTCGTACTGTGCGGACAAGCTGCGGTCTTTGGTTTTTACCGTCCAGCCATCTTTCATGCTGCGGATGCGGTAATCACCGGCATTGACCATCGGCTCGATGGTGAAAGCCATCCCCGCCTGTAACACTACGCCGCCATCATCGGCATCGTAATGCAGCACCTGCGGCTCTTCATGGAAGCCTTTGCCGATGCCGTGGCCGCAGTATTCACGAACCACGGAGAAGTCCTGCGCCTCAACAAATTTCTGGATCTCACGACCGAGGGTGCGCAGACGAATGCCTGGCTTCACCATACGCAGGGCCAGATAGAGGCTCTCCTGCGTGACGCGGCACAGACGCTCACCCTGAATGGTCGGCTTACCGACCATAAACATGGTGGACGTGTCGCCGTGATACTCATCTTTGATCACGGTAACGTCAATATTGACGATATCGCCGTCTTTAAGGATTTTGTCATCGCTCGGGATACCGTGACACACCACTTCGTTAACGGAGATACATACCGACTTAGGGAAACCGTGGTAGCCCAGGCTGGCGGAGACGGCGTGCTGCTTATTCACGATATGATCGTGGCACAGGCGATCCAGTTCACCCGTACTGACGCCGGGCTTAACGTGCTCTTCGATCATCTCAAGCACTTCGGCAGCCAGACGGCCAGCCACACGCATTTTTTCGATTTCTTCAGGGGTTTTAATTGAAATAGCCATTCATCAGGTCCGAATTTGTCGTCATGTTCGACAATAATAAAGAAAGTGCTGTAATGGTATCAGCCTGCCCGGATGCTGCCAATGCAGTTTGTGGCGTCACCCGACCGGGGAGGGGGGATCCGCTTTCCTGTTCGCACTAAAAAGGTAACAAATATTGGCTACCCTGGCTGGTTTATGGTATAAAGCGCGCCGACGATTCTCTGTTCGGTGAGTTTCATCGCCAGGCTCAGAAACGCATAAATCTCACTATGTGTAAATAACACACACGTATCGACACCTACGCCGGGGTGCCTTGCTGGTTCGAAAGAGCCGATGGGTCGGTTGTACGGGATACGTGGAGGCTTAACCCCAAACT
>Ga0308168_1000232_pt1 | contig 83375 bp, 110 predicted proteins | sample PhyCR2_FD_202133 | JGI IMG/M metagenome (GOLD analysis project Ga0308168, IMG submission 202133) | Phyllosphere microbial communities from UC Gill Tract Community Farm, Albany, California, United States - DLSLRC.R2 | ecosystem: Host-associated > Plants > Phyllosphere > Unclassified | place...
TTGCCCCTTTCTTAGTAGTCGTCGAGACCCAGGGCTTCGCTCATTGCTTCGTCAGGGCGCAGATTGAGAAGGTATTTGCGGGTGTAGGGTGGGATGTTGACGGAGCCGGTAACGTCGACAATCTCAAAATTGATGATTATCCCCTCGCCCATAAGTAGTGCGATCAGCATACGTTTGTCTGGCTGCACGTACTCTGCGGTACCGGGCTCTGCAAGGGGCTCTATAGACGCCTCAATCATGCCTTCTGCGTAGTCGAGGCGGCTGTCATCGTCGGAGGTGTTACCCACGGAAGCCGCATAGCTTTGCGAAAAATTGAGCATCGCCTCGCACGCTTCCACCCACTCATATTCGGCTTCGTCTTCATCACTCATGATGCCCAGGCCACCAATAGTGGGGGCACCGTCATAGGTCTGATCATCACTGACCCGTGTGACCTTCTTGGTGAACAGTACACACGGGATGGAATTGGGCTCACGCAGCGTGCGTTGTCGATTTGCCCGGTTGATCTGGATCGCCACGTTGTTGAGCATGTCGGTTCCCTATGCCTTTGCCACGGCTTTAAGTGCGGCGGCGATCTGAATATCAGTGAAGCCCTGGGCTTTCATCATTGCGCTTAGGGCCTGGTGCTGCGGGGATGATGTCGAGCGTATGACTTTGGCAGCTTTCGAGTTGCGGGCCAACTCGTTGGCCTCCTTGCGGGCTTGAATCTGGCGCTGGTACGACGGCTGGGCCTTGCGCTGTTCCCTCAGTTCATCCGTAGTCTTGATTACTGCGCCCCGCTTGGACTTCTTTCTTTCCTTGAGCACGTTTTCTACGAATTTCTGTTGTTCCGCAACAGATACCGCGACCTGTTTGCCGCTCAAAGTTTTGCGGCCTGTTTCAATCATGTTCTTGGCGAACAGATTGAAGGTCGCGCCTGCGGTGATGGTGGCCATGACCCGGATGACGTGCTTGCACGCAATGCCCCGCATGGTGGGGTTACGCACCCTGGGGAAACCGTCCTCAGGCCGTCCGTAGTTGAAGTTCCCGATACTGGCGATGTACCGGTACCAGAACGTGTGTCGTCCGCAGTCGCAGTCAAACTTCAGCTTGCCCGCCAGCATTCGCTTGGCAGCCTCAAGGGACGTCGTGCCGTCGGCCAGAACCTTGTCGTACTCTAGAAACTGGACTTTGACGTGGTGGCGGGCCACGTCCGAACCTGGGCCGGAGTTTGTAGTGATGTGCACCACGCCGCCCTGCTTGCTCACGGGAATGACGGTGTGAATCTCTCGTGTTGCCCGTTGCCGATCTTCCGGCGCCGAAAGGTTGATCACTTGCTTGGCCAGGATCCCGCCGCTGGCGCCCACCACCGGCACGTTACCTTCGCGCTGACCGTGGCGCCGCTGGATGTCATTAACCGCCGCGCGGAATGCCAATAAGTCGTCGGTAGTGACGACTCGGAATTGCCCGCCCAGGGTAGTGAACAGCCCTCGTTTTGGGTCATACAGCCCCGCCATGTCGTCGGCAGACAGGATCCTGTCCTGGTCACCGATCCTGCGGGCGCGGTCTGCCTCAAAACGTTTGCGCGCGTCGGAAACCGCCCTATTAGCCGGTGCTACAACAGCACTACGTTTTTTCTTCCGGACAGCCATCAGCGAACGGACCTCACGGCGGTGGTGAGACCTGCCTTTTGCTTGAGGTAAGCCAGATGTTCCCTAGTAGGCAGCACCACGTCCTGCTCTACCAGTTCAGAATCGACTGTAGACAGGCCCGCAGCGGCTTGGATGGCCAGAACCTCGGTAGCATCGTCATACACCCTCAACGCCAGCATGGGCAGGTGATAGCGCTCGCTGGGGAAGCTGCGCACGACCTGGCGGCGGGACGAGTAGGATGGTTCTGTTAGTGCGAACTTACGCACCTCCAGATAGAACCTGGCTTCGGGAATCATTGCTCACCCTCATAGGACATGGGCAAATTATCCCGGCGGTGCTATCGGCGCCGTGGGCGCGCTTTGCATGCTTTCGAGTGCGCGGGGGATTTGTTTATTGCGCTACGACGGGCAACACTGACTGCTCTCACACCCATTGCGAGGCTTGGCCATGCGCATCATCCTTGACCTAACCCCACACGAGTTGGACACGCTGCGTGACTTTCGCCGGTTGTACGCCGAATACCAGCGCACGACGTCCAGCACTCCCGAACTGGAGCTGGGAAAACTCTACAGCGCACTCAGCACCTCCGCACAAATCCTGGCCGAAGGCGTGGACCGGGCCGCCAAAGCGCAAGGCGCATAGACGGCTTAGCTCTCCAGCGTTAACTCTCGTGCGGTGGTGGCATCATCCAGCACGATGGTCAGCGTCTCGACGGTAGCTTGGGTCAATGCTCCCGTTGCGCCAACGCCTTCCACAAAGCCCTCCGCGCGCTCTTGCGCCAGGTGAACATTCTCCTGTAGCTAGGTGCCGCCCGATGTGGCAAGGCATTCACGCCGTGATTTTTATAGCCCTATAATGACTTTAATATCACCGGAATCCTTAATGCTATTCAGCGTGTAATTACTGAAATCATAAACTCTTCCGCGAATGGACAGATGGAGTGCGCCATCTACAACTTTAGCGGACACCTCGGGATCTTTCGTTATTAAAAATGGAGGCTTTTCATTTAACAAAGCTAGCGCTTGTTCATCAGTATCAGTCTGCTTGGAAATATAGTAACGATAGGAAAACCCGACCGTCGCTCCCCCGCGATTGTCGCGCGCTCCATAAAGCGAATTACCATTACCAAGGGGGTGTTTATAAACAATTTCATCTAAATTAGCTGCGGATGGTGAGCTTGTCCAGCTTATACCGAAGTAAACGAGGCAGCCAACCAAAACAAGGTTGCATAAGCCTTGAAACCATCGTTTCATAAAAATTCCCCTAGAGCGTATTCAATGAGCGCATTGATAATAACAAGCCCATTTTACAGGGCTTGTCTGTAGCGTCAACGCGTGTTTTTTAACAGATTTAAAAACCTCAGTACCCTTTGGTCTTAGCGTGTTCAATGCCTGCTTTAATCCAGACCTGATCTACCCTGTCATCCCCATACGGAGTTTCTTTCCACCACTTACCAAAATCCGCTTCCGACGTGCCCGCTTGACTTTGCGCCGCGCCTGCGGCACGCAGCAGGATTTGCTCCGGAATTCCCGCTGCTGTGCCAGTGGCGCCGTAGTTGAAATTCCCAAACTCTTCGAATTGGCGGCCTCGCTGTTTATAATCCCATTCACCGCCATTTCTAACTTTGGTGTAAAAAACACCATAAACAAATGCGTTTTCACCACCTATAACCAGCTTTGCTGAATCTCGCGTAGCCTTAGAGATCCTCATGTTTTCATCCAAAGAAACGCCGGCTGGAATTGACGGAACCTGCTTATTCGCTGCACGCCGCTCTGCTTCTTGTAAGCGCAGCGCCTCAGCGCTTAACATCTCTGGAGTCAACCCCTGCAACCACGCTTTAGTTTTAGTCAAATAGTCGATTTGGTATTGGATATATTTCGCGTTATACGCTGCCTGCAACGAAGTAAACCATTTTTTATAGTGTACATCAGGACTCATATTAACCATGCCATTGCTAATGGCAAGCGAGATGAATCGATTGGTGGGATAGCTAAAAAAGTCCCGTCCATAATAATACGAATCTGCAATCGTTTTTTGTTGGCTGTACTCCTGTGTTTTTTGGGTGAGAAGGAGATTATTGGCCGTAACATAATTTTCGAGCTGTTTGGCAGTATCGGCTGTATTATGAGCCGGGTTTTGTTGGGTAAGAGCAGCAATGCTATCATCTAACGTTTGTGGCAGCGTTTGCAGTTTAGTAACAATATTGCTCTCTTGATCTTTAACGTCTTTAGCAATTTTGGCAGGGAAAGTATTCAGAATATGCGCACGCGTCGCAGCACTGATTAATGCTCCTAGACGGCTATTACCTATACTTCCGTCGCCGCTGCCGCCACCTCCGAACGTTTGTGGTTTGTATTCATCCGTATTAATTACCACTGGTGCGGTAAGGTAAAACGTGTCTCCAATTTTCAACATGATGCGTTCTCCATTTCTTTAGAGTCATAAATTTTTTGTCCAATCGGTGTGCGTAGGTCGTAGGCACTCAAACACTGTACAAACGTACAGGTTAGGCGTCAATGCAATTTATGCATTTGTGCATATATTTGCATCAATGATAACGCGAACCACTACCATTTGATAGTGGGCCGAGAGTCTTCGTAGCGCACCAGCTATTTTTGAAGAGGATGGGGCAGACTGCGATAAATCCAGTCAAAGGGGCGCCAGGCGGTAGAAAAGGGCACCGCCGCCGGCCTGGCTGTGCCCCCCGATTTAACCTAGGTCACGTTATTGGTAGCGCGGCGGGCTCACTCGCCCTCGGCAGCTTCGCCCAATCCGGTCAGCCCCATTCCACGGATCTTGTTCACTTCGCGCAATGACTCTTTGTCGTACTCGTCCAAGCTGCTGCAATCGACCTGGGCGAGCCCGGCGTTTTTCAGCAGATCGGCTGCAACTTGCGGCTCATCGTGCAGACGCTGTACCTGGGCGGCGGCATACAGCACACCATGGGAGAATCGGTCTAGCTTGGCGGTTTTCACTTGGACACTCATGGCGGGGGTTCCTTTCGGTTCGTTATTGGTAATACAGCGGCCTACCCTTCGGCGCCGGGACTTGCGCCATTCCCCGGCACGTCATCGGCTACCACTTGTTCCAGGGCGGTCGACAACTTCCAGCACGCGGCATTTACACGGCTGTAGTGATTGCCGGTCGCTCGATCACGCAGCAAGTCGCGCAACACGGCCAGCGCCTCAACGGCAGCCGCTTGCAGGTCACGGGTTTGGTCGGCATTCAGCGGCGCCGCCTGGGGATCAATCGGCATGGCGGGGGTTCCTTTCGGTTCAAGTACGTGATGGTAACGCGGCGCTTCATTGTGGCTCGCTGTCTTCCCGGACATGGCCCAATCCGATATCGGCCCGCAGGTCCAGATAGATACCCTGATACCACACGTAGCTCCCCTGGATCCGCACAGCCCGCTCACGCAGCCACCGCCACCGCTCGGCATCCAGGCGCAACGCGGCCAGGTCCTCGCCAGGCTCAAGTTCGGCCAGCGGCGCCGGTCGAGGAATCGGGGATTTGCTCATGACGGCGGGGGTTCCTTTCGGTTAGGCCTGTTCGGCGGCTCTGAATTCACGCACGCGGGCTTCGGCGGCCTCGCGGGCATCATCCAACAGCGTCAAGCGCTCTGTTTCGGTGATGGCGGCCACGTCATACAGCGCCTCGGCATAGGCGCGGGCATGTTCCTCGGTGCGGTCGATGTACTTCCGATTCGCCTTGGCGATGGCCAGCACCTTGCGCCGGGCTTGATTCAGGTACAGCGTTTTTTCTTGGTCGGTATAGGTCGGCATAGCCGGGGTTCCTTTCCTATTGGTGTGTGAGGAGTTGCGGAGCGGAACTTGTGTTGGCCGTGTACTGGGCCCAGATGCGCTTAACCTGGCTGACGCTACAGTCGGCCAGTCTTGCGGTTTCCGCAATGCTGGTACCGTTACGCTTATGCGCAATAACGCGCTCGTGCATTTTTGTGTCTGGCTTACGTCCAAGGTAGCGCCCTGCGCCCTTGGCCAGGTCGATGCCCTGACGCTGCCGCTCACGGCGATCCTCAAAATCATCGCGCGCCATTTGCAGGGCCACGCGCAACAGCATCTCCTGCACGCTCTGTATAACCACCTTGGCGACCCCACTCGACGCTTCTGCCAACTCAGACAGGTCAACGATACCCGGTACAGCCAGACGCGCGCCTTTGGCCCGAATTGTCTCAACGAGCTTTTCCGCTTCCGCCAACGGCAGACGGCTGATGCGGTCAATCTTTTCCGCAATGACAACTTCGCCCGGTTGTAGATCCTCGATCATGCGCAGCAGTTCGGGACGGTCGGGGCGTGCGCCTGACGCTTTTTCACGATAGACCGCCGCCACGTAATAGCCCGAGTTTCGTGCGTCGCCGATTATCGCTTCCTGTCGCTGCAAGTCCTGGCCTTCGGTGCTGACACGCAGATAAACCCGCGCAACGTTGGTGGGGGTCATAGCCTGGCTCCTTTGGGTATACCCTAAAGACCCAACCATATCAGGGTTGGCTCATTTAGAGAATGGCTAACTTAAATGAGCCACCTATAAAAGAACCATCCTTTTGAGCCATTAGACAGCGCAGTGGGGCTTATTCAGAGTCGAGAAAGATCGACGCGTGATCCATCGCACCATGAAGGACGTGCACGACAACAACGCGATCAGCTTCCACCTGGTAGAAGATCGCATAATTGCCATGGATCCTGCGGCGTAGGCCGTAGCGGGCAATGAGGGGGAAGGATTGGTAGGTGCTGGCCAAGCTCAGGCACTTGTCACGCAGCTCAAGGACGAACGACAACGCACGGCGTGGATTGTCCTGGGCGATGTAGTCGCCGATTTGCTCAAGATCGCCTACAGCTTCATCTGTGATGTGGACGATCATTCGGGCTTATCAACCATCGCCTCGTATCTTGCTGCCAGTCGGTCAAAGACCTCTGCCGCAGGCTTGGTGCGGCCCGCTTCGATATCGCCCAGGCCGCGAGCGATTGAGGCGTCCAAAGCCGCCAGGCGGGTTTCACGATCCTGGACCAACCGTACACCTTCACGCAGGACTTCGCTTTTCGAGCCGTAGCGACCGGACTCGGTGAGTTGCGTCACATAGTTTTCAAGCGACTTGCCAAGATCGGCACTAATCATGTTTTTTATCTCCAGATAACCGTGCATTCAGAATAGCTGACTTAATAACTGTTATCAAACATGGTCAAGTCTTGCTGAATACCGGTCTCCGGGAGGCCGCGCGAATGCCTGGCCAGGCTCAACCCGCGAGCCTGGCACCATCAGATGAGCGCTTGCCACGTCCAGGTACAGCAGGCATAGGGCGTTCAGCTCACGCTCCATCTTGTCGCCAGGGCTGTTGAGGGTCATCCGCCCTTCTGCATCCAACCGTGGTGCCATGGCCTTTACCTGGTCTGCCAGCAAATCCATTTCGGGGAGCTTCACCGAGTTGGTGGCCAGCGCCTGTCGGTAGCGGTCAAACCCCAAGGCATAGTTGTCCAGGTACTGTGTCCTTAACGCCTCATCGGTAGGTGGCCACTGCACGCGCGCGTCCGCCCATACCAGGTTGTTGGGCACGCCATGGTTAAGTGCCTGGGCCAGGAAGCAACAATGTGACGTCTCGTCGATCATCACCCGAGGCGAACCCAACGCACCAGCATACTCAACCAGTTTCGTGGCGTAGGCCAAGGTTGCTGCGCGGGACTGGCAGGGGCCATTCAGCGTGCGGGCGCTCAATAGAATCGCTCGGCATCCACCGGTACCGCGTGAAGCCGCGATGATGAAGTGGTAGGCATAGAACCGGGAACTGTCACACACCACCGATAACAGGTGCTCAAAGGCTTCACCGGTTTTGATCGGGCCACCGCTGGACAGGGCTGTAGCCACCAGCGACGGAACGTCGGTTGGCTTCAACGAAACGCCAGCCGGGCGGCCTTTCTTCTCATAAAAGCTGGTGTACCCATCGCGCTCGTTGGCCTTCTTGGTCTTGCTCAGGCGCCCCATCCTAGCCAGGTAGGCCAAATTCTCTTCGTGTCGGCTGTGTGTCATGCGGCCCCCTTTGAAACGTGGGCGGCATGTAGCGCCTGAATGGTTGGCCTGCACTTGCGGGAGACCTTGAATTCTTCGCCGCCGACCATGCAGTAAGCGCTAAAACTCCCACCTGGCGGGGTTCGCGTTACCAAGTGGGCAATGGCGTCCAGTCGAATGATGGCGCGTCGGTGAATCCGGGCAAGCCCCGCCGTGTTGGCCTCGATCTCTTTGAGCGTGTGACCACCCTTCAGTAGCCAAACCTCGCCCTCTCGGTCCAGGCCATGGATGTATTTGTCATCCGCCCAAAAGGCAACGAACGCGTAGGCGCTCACCGTCTCTGGTTTCTCGTGATAGTTCTTTGTGTAACGACGCAGTTCCATACCAAGCCCCTCAAACGATCCCCGTACATTCTATTTGCGCTTAACCGATGGTTATGGCCAGAATTGCGGGGTTTAATTGTTCGGCCATGTCCGAATATACAGATTAATACATAAAAAACTATATTTATGCGACGTTATCAAATCTGGACATGGCTTTTTTCAGGGTCGCTTCAGCGCGAGATGTCTTCACCATCGCGCTCTGCTCGCTGCACGCGATGTAATTGACGTCCTCAAGAAACGCCATGCAGATGGTGTCAAAAAGGTCCGGGGATGAAAGCCCGTCGGCTTCCATGCTTTCCTTGGTGGCGATCTTGTAGCGCCCCTGATCGTCGAAGGAGTACGGCAGGCGTGAGCCTTGGTCGATCAGGTCGCGCTGATGCTTCTTCGCCAGCTTGACCACGCCGTCTTTGATCGCCTCTGTGGCGTGCACGGTGCATTGCGCCCTCTGGTTAAGGAATCGCTTGCGGTATTCGTTTGAGTGCGGACGAGCGCCCCACTGCACGCCCTGGATGATCATGCTGCCCTCTTGCAGCTCCTGGAGACGCTTCATGAACTGCACGCCCATGGCGCTTACGTCGATCACTATGGTGACGTTGGGCAAGCGCATGGCGTAGTCGCGCAACTTGACCGCCAGCGGCGTCCAGTCCTCGGTGGAGCTATAGATCGGGATGTCGACCACTTCAACTTTCCGGCGCCGCTCGTTGAGCATCCGATCGCCTTTACCGCTTACGCGCATGTGCGTGGCCACAGTCTTGTCACGCCCAACGCCAGCGGCGACGTCGACAACGATGAGGTGGCCCCACTCTTCACCTGGCAGGATTGGACTTTGAGCCGCAATAGCGCGCTCAAGCAGCGTCGTGTTCAGCAGGTATTTGCTCAAGTTGGTAGGGAACATCCCCTTCACCTTGATTTGATACTCCGCTTCGCCGACACCGCCGTACTGCTGGCGCTTCTCCCTGATGAACTTGAGGGAGACAATTGGGCTCTCTTCCGAGTTGAATACCAGCGGTACCCAAGGCCCGCCCCGTTTGATCGACTGCCCGTGATGCGTATCCCAAAAGAAGCCGCTGGATCGGGTTGGCTGGCTGGCCATGACGAAGCGGTTGCGGTCATCTGTAAGGGCGCCACCGATCACGCCAAAGTTTTCGTCTGGAATGCCTGACGCTTCGTCCGCCAGCCACAACAGGTACTCGCCGTGGGTACCGGCCAGATTTTCAGGTGAGCCGCGCGGGGCGGTGCGTGTGGTGACGTACCAGGTGGCGCTGTGACCGACTACATAGACCTTCTCGGCCTGAATCACTACGTAGTCAGCGATCCAAGCGTGGGGCCCCTTACGGATTTGCGCCAGAATCGTGGTGATCTCTTTCCACACGCCCTCCCGTACGGTCTTGAGCTTGGGCGCCGTCACATAGGTGTTTGAGTGCAGGTAACTGAGCAGGTGCCACAGGCAGGTCACACCAAAGCCGCGAGTCTTGCCGGTACCGTGGCCAGACGACACCGAGACGCGACAGCCAAAAACGGACGTCTCGTCGAAGAGTTCTTTCTGCTGCGGGGTGACATCCATCAGGCACGCTTCGACGGCGAACTTGTACAGGTCGAAGGCGTAACGTTCGATGAAAGCTGGCCACCTCGGGTCTGATTCTAGGCGCAGACTTTTGGGCTTTGGCTTGGCCATGGGTTCCCTAAACACAAAAAGGGCCGGTGGACCGGCCCCATAACTCTAAAGTGCGTTAGTGCGCGACCTGCGGGCTGGTTTGCACGACTGTGAAGCACGAAAGCGCCAGCACCTCGGAAACCATTGGCTCTCGAAGGCTGGCGTGAAGTACCTGAATGCATTGGTCGCCGATCCGCGCTGCACCCTCGACCAGAAACAACATTTGATGACCGGACATGCCCGCCAGGTTTTCCGGTGAATGGTTGGTCGCGGTCCTGAACGAAATTCTCGGCCCCAGGTAACCAGCCTCTGTTCGAATACCCGACTGTGTAATGCGCAGGTGCTTCCCAAGCCAGCCATGGGCGCCTTTCGCAACCTTCATGTAGGCGCGCCAGTGGCATCGGTGCAGTTCATTCCTCGGCGCAATAACCACCACTTCATTGCACGGATGAAAGAGCATTGCCCACAGCGCAACCGGTGGGAACCGGGCCTCACGCATGTCGAGAACATCGGACAGCACCATGCGGGTACCAGGCTTACTTGCATTGAGGTAGGCCTTGCGCGTTTCAGGATCCAGCTCTACGCCAAACACCTCTTCAGCGAATGCGCAAAGATCGGCGCCGTAACGCTCGCGAAACTCTGCGTAGCGCGGATCATCGTGAAAAACTGGATCTGCCCGCTTTGTGTGGAGGCGCGCCTGTAGTTGGGCCAAGTCGATTACAACGGGTGCTTTGGTTTTCATGCGTCCACCGCCATCACGCGCTCGTGATCGGCGATCAGCAGCGCACCAGCCTTCTCGATCGCCCTCAGGCGTGACACGCTTTTCATGGGGGAGTCCGGCCACGGCCAGATCGCCCGTGCCTGGCTCGGCGCCAACCATTGCAGTGCATAGGCCGCTGCCGCGCGTAGTAGCTCGTCGTTGCCATATCGCAGGTCGAGTTCAGGGGAGTAGCCCTTGACCGACTTCTGCCGTTGACGCTCGACCAGGACAGCGTTTTCACTGGCGCTGGTAATCGGCATCGCTGGCCAGAGCGCCAACGGTTGTTCCCAGCCCATGGCGTCCATGCGCGCCCACTCGGAAGGCGTGGTGGTGGAATAGGGTCGAGTGACCGCAATGCCTTGATCCTTACCCCTGCGGCGCGTCAGCCACACTTTTGGCCCGGCGCTGGCCTGCTTGGTCTGCGCCAGCGATTCCCACACCAGGTATGCCTTATGTGTGTGGGGGTTCTGGTACTCACCTGTTTCGGCGCTAAAGGCCAGGTCACTGATACCCGCGTGTCGACAAGCGCGTTCAAAGTCTTCGCGGCGATAGAACAAGGTCATGGCCCGCACCTTCCTGAAAGTTGCATATGCATCCCCTAAACATTGAGCCGCAGTTGGGCCCGGTCGCATTCGTTGTCACCGTGCGGCAGCTGGTGGGCGATGGCCTCACAGTTGCGGCGCTTGCAGTCACGGCAATAGGTGTAGGCGGGGCCCCTCCGAGGCCGCCGCCAGATGACTCGATCACTTCCACAAAATCGGCACAGCATTCGCGTTCGGTCCCCGCGTATCCCCGGACTACTGTGGGCGCGCGTCTAGCATTGCTTGGGCGTACTCCCAGCGGCGATTAGCAAAGGAGGCCATGCTTTCATCGCCCCTGACCTTCAGTGGGCAGCTGATGGCGAAGTCATCGCGCAGGTCCACCAGGAACTTGTCCAGGGGCTTGACGTGTATGGCCTTGCCAGTCGGTTGGACGGCCTCAGGATTGTTGGACGCGATATCTGCCCCAGTCGAGGCATCGGAGTTGGCCGCCGCGACTGGCTGAACCTTGCGGTCAACTACCGTCATTACCGGGCTTGGCGTCTTCGTGCGTACGATTGCCTTGATGGCACTGGCCATGGGCGAAGTAAGGAAGCTGTTCAGCAACGGGCGCAGGCGGTAGTGCGTTTGTGCGTACCGGGCTTTGCGTGCAGTGCCCTCCTGGACTGATACAGGCTTGCAACCAGGGATATCTACCCAGTAATGCACTCCGCGCGCCTTGTGAGCCACCACGGGTTCCTGCACGGCAATGTCCTGGGCGATCAGCCACTGTTTGAACGCTGACACGTTGCTGGCCAGCAGTAGGTCGTCGTCGTGCGCCTGCCCTTTCGGTTTCGGTTTGTTCTGCATCAGTCAGCTCCTAACGAGTTGGCCCGGAACGGCCTTAAGTTTTCGACGCGCCCACGCCGCTTGGCCTTGGGTCGCGGTTCCACAACAGGCTTGAGCCAGATTTGCCCTGTTTTGAACAGGAACAGCTCCCACAGCCCCAGCTTGATTTTGGTGGTGCCCTTTTCGTACAGGCGCCACGACTCGCGGCTCACGTAGATCAGTTCACCGGCTGCGCTCTCGCTCAGGCCACGGTTCTTCCTGGCTTGGCGGATGTTGTCGGGGGTTGGTTCGCGATCGGCGTTGAGCGTCATTCCTCACCGCCATCACTCAGTGCCGCGATTGCAGCGGCGCGCTCAGCCATGGCGTCACGCTGGGCCTGGGTTTTCTCCAAGCCCTTGCGGTAGGCCTCGTCCAGCGCATTCATGTCCACCACGGCCACGAGAGGGGCCGCAGGCTCGATGTTCATATTGAAGATTCGGCCCAGCAGCTCCAGGTAAGGTCTCTGGTCCGCAATCTTGACCTCTGCACCGCCCTCCTTTGTCACCTTCCAGCCGCCATACAGAGCGAGCGCACCAGGTGAGAGGTATCGGGTGTCGTTAATGATCTCGACCCGCACACCCACGCCGTTGCACTCAGGGCACTCCGGGTGAGGATCCTGGGTAAGGTCGAAGCCGATACCGCCCAGGGGGTTGAATTCGGGGGGCTTTTTCCGCTCTTTCTTCGCTTCTGCCACTGCCTGTTCATACCGCGCTTCCCGCTCTTTCATCTCTCGCGGAGTCATCTGGTATTCGTGGCCCACTCCATGGCAGTAGCGGCAGCACTTGTAGACCACCTCGGCCAGTTCACGCGGGTCAGCCATCGCGGCGCCGTAGACGCGCTCAATTACCCGGTTGGTGATTTCTTCTGTCTTGGCGAACAGCTCGGCACGCTTGGCCTGGGTGTAGGGATGCTCCCTAACCTTTCTTAACAGCCTGCTGGCCGCCGCCGCTGCTACTGCATCGTTCTTGCACTCAAAACCTGCATCCTGGTATGACCGCGTGGCGTTTTGGGTGACCAACCACAGGTCGATGAACTTAGCCTGGCGTTCGTCCAGGCCGTACAAACACCCGGCCTGCAAGGCTTCGTGCTCTTTTTTGGTCAGTCTGACTTCTTTCGGAACACGCACCTTTCCAGCGGCTCCACCAGTTTTTGAGCGCGGCTTTTTCTCTGGTACCTGTGCTGGTTTGGCAGGCGAGCGAGCAGCAGTCTTTGCCCTGACGGGGGCCTTTTTAGACGCTGCGGGAGATATGCTTTTTTCAACACGACCGTTTGCCACCTTAACCTCTGGTTTTTTGGCCGGAGGTTTAGGGGGTGTAATCCTTTTACGGGCGGGCTTGTCCGGGGATTGACTATCCTCGGCGGACTTAGGCGGCATCCCGGTCTCGGCGCTTTTCTTTCGTGCCACTGTCACCAACCTTATTGCAAAGTTTCTTGGCTATCAGCCACGTTAAAACCGCAACTTTCTGCGCGTCTGGCGCAAAAAAAGCCCGCTTGCGCAGGCCGGAATCTTGAAGGAACAGCCCGCGTTAGCGGGCTTCCCTGGACCGTATAGGGGACGCTACGGCAAGCGCTGCAATGGCGTCGAAACCACTTCCCCAGTTTTGACCGTTATCCAACGTCGAATACCTGATGAAGCCCCCCTGTCGAGAGACCCCATAAGCTCGGAAGCCGCGTGAACAACCCCTTGCCCAGTACCTAGCGCACGACAGCCCGGCATGGCTACCCTAAGGCCGGGTAGCTGGCTTGCTGCCGGTGTTAATCAACAAACAGCGCTTGTTGAACAGCCTCTGAAACCTGCTGCACCGTGCACACAGGATGATCGTATTCAATTAGGGCTTTTTCGTGCTGTTTGCTTGTAATTCGGGAAGACACCGAACCAGAAAGCTCCGAAACAAGGCGCAGCAACTTGCTTCCGCCGCGCATGGATTCGAAAGCCTTGCCGTGGTGCTTCCTGATGACGCCCATCGAATCGTCAAGTTCGCTGGCGATATCGGCCACCTTGTTGAGCAGCACACGGTCCATGCTGGCGCCTTCAATGCCGATCGCGGTCACAGCGGCGAGACCATTCAAGAATTTTTCGTTGTAGGCTTTCAAAACGCCGGTGACCACGCCCGTGATAAGAGCCTGGTTACCTTCCTCGGGCGCCAGGCCCAAGTTGTCAGTGCGTCCAAGGAGGTAGTCGGTGGTAACGCTGTAGAGGTCTGCCAAGATTTGCAGGTTTTTGAGGCTTGGCGATCGGTGCCCGTTCTCAAACAGGCTGATCATTGTCAGGTTTGAATGACCGAGGCGAATAGCCACCTCAAGATCCTTGAGCCCTGCGGCGCGCCTTGCTCTAACGAGTCGTTTCGCGACGATATCGCGCAGTGCCTGCTCTTCTTCCCGCGCCCGGCACGAGGGGGCCATGCCCTCCCCGCACTCGTCTGCGTCAAAAAGAGATTGAGTTTGTTCGGCCACGGATGCGCTTTCGCCTGCCTGTTCCGCTGGTATGTCTTGGGTATCACTGTTTGCAAGCACGGCACGCCACCTTTGACCACGATGTCAGTGGCGACATTAAATTGTATCCCCGTACCAACTGCAAGCGCGGAATGCCCAAAAGGTTTGCACACGTCGATGGACGGATTGCCAACTTTCTATGGGGCCACCTCTGTTTTACCTTCAAAAATCACCAGCATCCGCGCCTTTAATGCCGTGCATCGCGCAAGGTCAGTGGTTTCGAGGTCGGCCAGAAACGTGCGCCGGGTGTAAAGATCCTGGCTCATCAGATATTGCGCGAGATATTCGTCATGCAGTTCAAAACCTTCACAACAATAGCGTTTTGTAGGTGCGTGACAAAGGCAGCAGACCATCACGTGATTGATATAGCTCTCATGAGCGGTGGACGTGGCCACGTCGAGCACTATCAGAATTCCTCCATGGTCCAAGACGGGTCTTTGCCCTTCCCTTCATCCTTCTTCATCACCGCGATGAACTTGAACACCGGGAACATTTTGGCCGCGACCTTGATCTTTACCCGTGCATCATCCATCCAGACGCCTTTCACCTCGTGCACTTCCAGGTGCCCGCTGGCCAGCTGCACCAGGAAGTCAGGGCTGTAGGTTGTTTTGGGTGCCAACTCAAGCCGGAACGGTTCAAAGTGGTACCACAGCACCTCACCAGCCATCCGGCGCAGCTCCAGGTGTGCCTGATACGCCTCTTCGGTCTTGTTCAACTCACCCTTTTTCAGACGCCCCAGCGCCTGCATGGCTTTCATGCCATTGCGGCCACCGGTTGGTTTGTCCTGGGTTACACCCTCCATGCGTAGGTGCTCAGGGATAGGCTTTTTTCTCGCTGGTTTGCCGCCCAGGGCGCGCTCGGTCATTTCGTGGGGCAGCTTGGCCAGGTCGGCCTCACTGAGCCAGCGCCGACTCATTGCGCAACCTGCTGGCCAACACCACCGCCACAGCAGTGGCAGGAACGAACAGACCCGCGTGCGCGCAGCCATATCAGATACTCGCGCTGTACCTGCGGGTCTTTGTATTCGTCCAGGTCGCGCCCCATGGCGCCCTTCTTGCGCTCAAATGGGCCTTCATGGTCACACTCAAAATCACTGCGGGCCTCATCAGCCACTTCAAACACGCTCACTGCATAGCCTCCAGGCGAACCGGTACGCCAGCCAATGTAATCGCGTAGGAGCGGGCTCAAATGCAGGTGTTTGCGGGACTTCCGGGCATGAAAAAGCCCGCACGCGGCGGGCTCTTCAGTACAGGATCAGGTCATTCCGGTTCGGCGGCTTCAGCGTCCTGGACAAGCTTATTCAACCCCCCAATCAACTCGCCCACGGCGTTCACATGCGCGTCCTTGGTTTTGGTACACGCCTTGACCACCTTGGCCCGACGGCTGGCCGATAGCCCCATCACGCCATCCAGGGCTTTGATAGCCTCTCTGTGTTCATCGGCAGTTTCGTTTACTGGGTCGAGGAAGAGCCGCAGCGCAACAGTGTCAATCTTCGCCATATTGGGGCGTGTCCTTTACAGGTTTTGTGGCGCAATGGAACAGAAGGTGCAATCAAGCTCTAGTGCACCAGATTTTGGAATAAGGGGCGCTTTTCGAACTCCTACAGGTCACTCATACGCGGTGGCTTTCCACTGGACCGGCTCTCCCATGATCCTGGCAGCGCCCAGCTTGGCACCTCGGGCGCTCTGATAGCGCCGCGGCAACTCCAGTCACGCCATACTCCCGTTGTGCCTTGTGTTGCACGTCAGGGTAAACGCCAGGTCAGCTTTATTGGCGACTTCTATACGCAGCTCGTCCAGACCAAATTGTGCGGTAAACAGCACCTGGTTCATAGCGGGCTCCTTTTGCGTTCGATGAATGCTGGCCACCGTCCTTTACAGCCTGGACGCTGGCAACGGCTGTTTACCGGGATTCGTTCAGCTGGCTCGCCTTCACACAAGAACATGTGGGCACCGCACGCAGGCTTACCATCCACCACGATGTGGTACCGCTTCGGGCTTCGCGTATCCGGTCGAGAATGCCAGGACGCATCGCGTAGTGCTGCCATTACTGGGGCATCAGTGAATGTCGTCATGGATCAATGCTCTACCGGGCCGTTCAACTCAGCGCTCAACTGCGCCTCGACACCCCACTGATACGCCGCGTCGGCCTTCTCAAGCATCTCAGACAGCTCACCAGCATCAATCACACCCTGGGCGTGCAATGACTCAGCCAGCTCAATCAGAACGAACTGATGGCCCTCAGGGGACTTGATCAGCGCCCTCTGATCGTCATACAGCGCCTTCCACTGCGCCAGCGTCGGGGCTTGTTGGGCCTGAGTCATAGTGCGGTCTCCTTGCTACAGGCAGTCAAGACAGCGTCCCGTAACGGTCACTGCCGCCCTTGTACATGTACTCAGGCCCTGTTGCGGCTTCCAGAACCTCACGCAGCGTCCCTGCCGGTGAACCGTCTGGATACACTTTTGGCTCATCCAGTAGTTCATCGGTGGCGTCCTCAACGTCATCAAGGACAAAGTCAGACCGAGGGAAGCCGCAGCTCTCACAGAAGTAATCCAGCGCCTCGGCGGGGCTGTAATGCGCAATAACGTTGGTCAGGTCGACCAGGTAGGCTTTCAGTTCGGGTTGCATCAGTGAAACTCCTTGCTGATGTGGAGCGGTCAATCGTCATTCGATGGTAGTAACGTCGAATCCACCGCCTGCTGCACTTCCTTAGCGAACGCGGCGCATTCCTTTCGGTTCAGCACCCCGAACGACTCAAGCTCCAGCAACCGGCCATGAATGAGGCCTTGGCGCCATACGCGTAGGTCAGACGTCTTCTCAGCCACGGTGCGGGCCAGATCGGCACGCAGCTCCGTTAGCTTTTGGGCCTTCAGGGATTCGGGCTCATCAGTCGTTTGCATAACGTCACCCCCCACTTACGTCCTTAATCGGTCAGTTCTACACCAAGCTTAATCAGTTGATTCCGGCGACGTGTTGAAATATCAATCAAGTGACCTTCTGCCTCTTTGGCGTTGATCGTTCCTTCAAAATGCAGACCATCAACATAACCCCTCGCATACGCAGCAGCCATATCAGCCATAGGGAGACTGGGCGCTTCCTCGATAAGCCCGAGGGCTGTAGTGATACGGTCGAGGGTCGTTTCTATGGGACTGTCTGACATAAAACCTCCTTTCAATTTGATTCACGAGCAGCATCAGCACGAGCGAGCCACTTGGCCCCACGTTGACGGCGGGGCTCTGGTGCACCTGTTGCGATTCTCCTAGGCCGCTGTCCGTTCTGGTCGGAGCACACATTCGTTCTCAGAGAAGTGAGCAATGAGGGTGCCATTCTCATCGAAGTACTTCACGTTCCAGGTCGGGTGGCAGTTGTGGCAGTGCTTGCCGTGCTTAAGCTGGTTGGTGAACAGTACGTCCAGATTCGCGCTGCTGTTCATGCCCTGGATGGTACCCATATCACCATCCACCTCAACCATCATGCCCAAGCGAGCGAACTCGATCCCACGGCAGCGGATCATGTCCTCTTGAAACCGTTGTGCCTTGCTCGATGCAGCCATATCGTCGAATCCTTCGATGGGTGGACGCCGATACGGAGTCCTCTACGGCCTCGGCCCAGCGCGGGGGCTGGGCTTGGGGTGCGGTGCGGGATTGAGTCCGTAGTTGCGCTTCAGTTCGACGATGCGAGCTGCACGGTTCTCCGTGGCGAAGACTCAACCTGTTGCTTGAATGTCAAACACGCTGACACCCGACAAATTGTAGCGGCCAGCAGCAGTGAAGTAGGCGATCCGGTCACTCAAGCCGTCCATATTCACGATTTTCCCAAAGAACGGATACCTGTCGTCACCGTCTTCATGCTCAATGATGACGGTACCGCCGTTGCGAGTTTTGTATGCCCGGCCTACTTCCAGCGAAATGCCCATTTTCTACGCCCTCATTGAGTGGGCGCAAAGCTGATGCTCTGCCGATGTAGCCCACTCGTGACGACATAATGGCATAACAACATAAAATAACAATAGCGATTCTATGTTTTTATGGCGATAGTCAGAAAGTCTCTTCAGCTTGCTGTGCTGCAAGCTGGCGGTTCACATTTGGAACTTCAAATCTCAGCACCAGGCTGGTGGACGTCTCGTCCTTTAGCAGCCTGATAGCCGCAGTTCTGACGTCTTCCGGCGATGCCTGCAAAATTGCGTCTACATCCTTGTAACCCACTGTTTCCGGGGTCTCAAGATACATATAGGTCAAGTCACCAGCGGCAAGCGCTGCGGTCTCAAAGGCCATGAACTTCTTCACGTACTCATCCTGGGTCGCGGTATTGCGCAGCGTCACCATGTCGAGAAATGACTTCTCGTTCTGCAATGAGATGATGTTGAAAGACTTGGACAGCGTGTTGGTTACCTTCTGGTACAGCCCTTGGCTGTATGGCGCGAGCAACGCAACGCTATCCAGCCGGTTATCGAAAAAGAACAGCGCCACGGTGAATTTCTGACCCAGGAATTCAAAGTTGTCCGTGCAACGGCCCGTATGCTCACTGTTGGAGCAGTCGTAATAGCCTGCCGAGCGCGTGTACTTGTCGATGGGGGTGTTGAAGGTGTAATCCTTGAAGAGACCGACACCGGCTGAAGCGCTTTGGATACCTGCGCACAGGCCCAAGATAGAGGTGATGGCTACAGCAAATACCTTTTTTGACATATGGGCCGTCCTTTTGAAGTGGGGGCAAGTGAATCCATTCACCCAACCATACTATAGGCCCCCTACTCACTCCAGAGCCCGCAGGTAAGCCTTAAGGGCCGGCGCAGCTTCCTCCGCAGTGCGGCTATACCCTGCCCAGGTACAGGCCAGCATCAAGTTACGTGGCAGGTCAAAGTCTTCAACGAAATAACCGCCGATATCCCGCCCCTCATCGTCATGGGGAACCTGGCCGCGCAGCGTCGATACATCATCCAGGTAGGCCCAAACCGGTTTGCCCAGGGCGATCGCAAAACCAACCTCAAAAGCAGTACCCGAATCCGGCTCCAGCCCCCGAAAGCTGTTGAGGTTTGCCAGTACCGCGTCACAGCTGCGAACCATTTGCAGGTTCTGCTGGCAAATGATCCGCGCGGTTGCTTCTGGCCCGAGGTGATCAGGCGCTTGGTTGTCGAACGGATACATCCCCTGTAAGCCCTGGGCCGCACAAAGGCTCTTCAGGTAATCGCCCCGTTAATAGCATCGCTGCGAAAGACGTCGAAGCCTGCGAGATATACGCGCCTGGTCATGGCTTCACAACGCGCAGCTCGTTACGCATCACCTCGGCGCATGACTTCTTGATCTGGTCTAGCACCGCCTGGGTGTTGTCGGGCCCTATATCCGCACACATTGCACCAGAGGCCCCGGCCAAGAATCCCGCCCACAACTGGGCTTTTTCTGCCGTGGTGGCAATACCATGATCCACAGCCATCTGCTGAAAAGGCAGTAGCAACCCCTTCCACATCTGCTGTCCAAGCTCAATATTCTCGTTCATCAGCGCACCTCCATGCTTTTCGCCACGTAGTCAGATTCTTTTTCTACCGAATAAAACCCAGTGCCTACAACCTCTTCATAGAGCTTGCACATTTCGGACAGGGTGCATTCCAAGCGTTGGGCATGGGTGACACCGAAGCCCTCCTTGAGCATCAGGCCCGTGTCGTAATAGCCAGGCACACCAAGCCCGTGATCAGAACGTATGGCCATGCTCATCAAAACCCCTGGTGACGGCTTGGTAGGCACGAGCGCATAGCCTTTTGCTGGATCGAGGCCGAATACTGGTTTGGCCTGTAGCTGGGCCACCAGGTCGCACAGCTTCGCCTGCGGGGATGCACCCTCTTCACCGTTGATCAGCACATCTAGGGCGCGAACGTGGCGGTCAATGTCTTCAGCTGCATACCAATTACCAGCAGGTGGTTCCGCTGGTGGATCCAGGTACACAGGGATCGAGAACAAGCTATCTTGATTCCATGCGATCGCTCCTAGGTGGATACCCAAGGCGTCACGGAAGTGTCGATGCAGAAAACCTACCGGACCTACATGAGCTAAACCGGCTTTTTTGCTCGCAGCGCCTGCATACCACTTGACCAGGTAAGCAATTGCGCAGCCGGTGAAAGCCAGCCAAAAAACGCTGATTGCCAGAGCACTGACCAGGGGCCCCACGATGTGATAGGAGTCCAGCATTTCCCCCAGCCCCCAGGAAAACCATACAGCCGTGGCGATCAAATAGGCGCTCAGGCACAAAAGGATCAGGAATAACTTTACTGACTGCATGTGGTCTCCTTGCCGCTTTGTGCGACAGATCGGGAGCATGGTGGTGTGGTGGCTTGGCTTATCCGCCTGGCAGACAGGATTTTTGCAACGCCCGACGGGTAGTCAATCTCGACCGCGCCGAGGTCAACAGCCTTCTCACGTTTGCTGGTGCAGATGTCGAAGTGGCTCTTGATGGTGCCGGGGTACTGGTGCCAGCGGCGTTGGACGCCGATTTTGTCAGCCATCGCCAGCAGCTCTTCCTCGGTGTCTGCCAGCATGTGGCACATCTTCATGCGCCCACAATTGGCGTTCATGTTGTCGACGTAGACGGTCATAGGGACACCTGGTTATCAGATGGTGCATTGAGCAGGGTTTGCAGATCAGTCAAATCCTGGCAGTGCTCGGGAATCCGGGTCTCGATCCTCTCCAGTAGTGCCCGTGGCGCGGGGATTATTTCTGCTGCTACCGGCGCAAACTGCTCACCAGTGGCTTTCAATGAGGCGTACAGCGCTTGGTGCATTGGGGCTAGCGTGCGTACCTTTGCGTCCTCACTGTGTTCATCGCAGGGATGCACGTGGGCACCTTCCATGGCCTCTTGCATAACGGCCCAGGCACGCTCTTTCAGTCGTTCATACCGTTTTTCTAGTCCTGCTACCGACGCGGGTTGTTCGGTATAGAGCGGCACAGTCCAGTTCCCAAGCGGCTTTGATTCGCTGAAGGTAAGCCCGCCTGGCTGCATTTTCCGCTCGCCGCGCAACTGGGCGAGAACTTCGGGCGTGATGTGAATAAGCGGCTCACCCTGGGGCCGGGCGGCTGGGCACTTCTTGCACTGGCCTACGCCGTCACCAGGGCACTCCAGCCCGCCTGGGGTTTTGCACGCAGGCGTCTCCGGTTCGTTCTGGGTTCGTTCTGGCTTCCCGCACTCAACGTAAGTCCTGTGCCTTCCGTCAATTTCGAGCGTGACCATGGACCAGTCAGACCAGTGCGCCGATACGGGCACAGTGTCGCCCTGGGGCTGGGCGGCCTGCTGCTTGTTGCGCATGTACTCGAAACCCTGCCGAATTTCGCTCAGTTTCACTGTGCCGACTAGGTCAACGTTGCGTAGGGCTACGCCCAGGAAGTCCAGGATTTGCAGGTCGGTCCACTGGCATGGATCACGCGGCACGCCGTCAATCGTTTGGTTGGTCATGGCTTGGTCCTCAGCGCAGCCAGCAAAACCTCAATTACGGCGTCACCCACATCGGTAATCTCGTAGCGGGAAAAGCCTGTCGGGCGGATCAGGCCCAGGCGCGCCAGTGACTTCATGCGATCTTTCGGCACGTCGTAACCCTGGTCGTCTTCGCACGTATCACGAAAGCGCAGAATGTCGCGCTCTTGCTGTGCAGTGATTGTCACCGGCACTGCAATAACTCGTTCAACACTCATAAATCACCTCAAATCAGTTGTGCCAGTGCCAGCAGGCACCAGCAGTAGGTGGGGAGTTGGGTTAGGGTTTCGACTCGCATTCATCACAGCGCCACTCCGAATGTGAAACGAGCGGGCCAAACAGCCAGAAACGCCTAGCCATCTTGGTGACCTTCCAAAGCTGCCCCCATTCCTTGCAGCGAGGGCAGGTGCCGAATGCTTTATTGCTCATCGCCACCACCCCCTACCGTCCTGAGCGAATCAATACGCTCATGCGCCTCTGCACACGTCTCATCACTGGTGTGGCATATGCCGTCATGCGGGCAATGGGCCTTGCCGCTGGTGTTGGTGCGCTCTGCTGGCTTGAGTGCGGCGTCCGCAATCGACTGGCAGACCTCCACCGACGGCGACGGCATATCGCGATCAGCCTCAACGAATGCATCCAAGCGAAACTTAATCCTCGACAGAGCGGTGACCAGCACCGCCACCCGCTCATTGGCTGCGGTAAGGCTTTGCTCACTGTCGTTCAATGTTTCGAGCAGACGCGCCGCACGTTCGCTTTCCCACTTGTAACCAGCCTTCACCTTGGTCAGTTCTTCCTTTGTCGTGTCAAAGTCCGCTGCGAGCACTACCACACGCTCTTCAGTGCCAAGCGTTCGGCCTTCAATGTGCAAATACATCTGAGGCCGCTCTACGGCATATCGCGTCACTTCGCTCATTGGCGCCCCCCCGGCTCTGCGCTAGGCGCTCCATCAGCTTTACGCTTAGCAATTTCCTCCCTGTCCACGGCCACCGTTTTGGGAGCGTTAACACCCAAGCGCACTTGCAAGCCTTGAACGCCCAATACAGTGACTGTGATGTCGTTTCCAATGCAGATGGTTTCACCCACTCGGCGAGTTAAAATCAACATGGTCATACTCCTTGTGATGCTGATGGGGTTGGTACAGCGGTGAATGGGTCAGCAGGTGCCGCATGGTCGTGGCCAGGACACCCACCGCCCGCAAAATCGAAGCCCTCACAGGGCGGCCCGAACGGCAAAACGTTCTTGCCCTGGGCCAGGCATTCGCACAGATGCTCCCGTGCTTCCTCGGCGGTACACGCCCGGCCATCCTCAAAGCGAAACAATCCTTTGAGCTGGCTTTTTTTTAAGTCGCGCAGCGCGCCCCGCACGTCCAGGTGAACGTGAAACGTGGTGCCATTCGACCCAAACCCCTTGCGGGGCTCACCTTGTCCGCTCATGACTGCACCCGTTGCGACACGCTCAGGCCGACTGCCACAGGCTGAACCCAAATCGGCATACTGTTGAGCATGAAGGTTTCACCGGCCTCGGCCAGCAGCAGGGTGGTGCCCATCACATGGGCTATTGCTTCGGCAGCGGCTGGTGGAACTGCATTTCCGATCCGCTCGCGCCAGGCTTGGTCGCTCAGGCCGTCCAGTTCAAACAGCTCTTCGGGCTCGACCAAGCTTTGCAGTGCGGCCAGCTCCAAGGTGGTGAAGGGGCGGTGCCAGGTGCCGTCGAGGCTTTCAATGACGCAGGTAAGGCGCTCATTGGCTTCTGGTATGCGCGGATCTGCGACAGACCACCGGCCATTGTCCTGGCGAGCGCTGGCGGAAACGGCGCCGCACTGATCGTTCCAGGCGGTAATACCGTAGTGCCCGGCAGTGAGGTAGGCATCGCCCTTGGTGCGTTTCATGCCTGGGCGCGGGTCTTGGACGGCGAAAGCACCCTGGCCCGTGGTACTACCGGATATCACCGTGCGCGATATCCCATCCCACTGGGCCACGTTGTACTTGGCGTGCCCAATGCCGGGGTCGCGGGGATCCGCAACGCTGAATGTCCCTTGTCCGGGCGATTTGACGCCAATCACCGCGCCGCTTGTTTCATCCCAGCGGCGGACGCCGTACTGCTGGTATTGCAATGCTCCAGCCTTGGCCCGTGGGTCTGCTACCGAGTATTTGCCGTTCATGGGCCTGCTCGCACCGGCAACTACTCCTGCCGTGTCGTCCCACGCTGTTACACCCAGCACGTTGTCGTGGTAGCGCGGCACAATGACCAGGTCGCGCAAGTAGCCATCCTCGATCGCTAAATCATTCAGGCATCGCCAGTCCTTACCGGCTTCTACCAGGGCCAAGCGCACCCATGTTTTCCATTGCAGTGCAGGAACCCGGTGCATAGGGCCAGCGGCTACAACATCACCAGCCATAGGCATTCGGCCAAGGATTGATCCGACAGACTTGAGGGTCTTTTTCTCAGGTTCATACAAGAATGGCGGCACCTTCTCGATGTGGCGGGCCACCAGCAGAAAGCGCTTGCGGCTTTGCGCCAGGCCACCGATGACGCCACAGTCGTGCGTGGTTTCCGCAACCGCGTAACCGTAGTGGTTCAACAGCTTGTTGATTTGGTCCAGCAGGTGTCGGCCACGGGTAGCCAGGCGCGGTACGTTCTCGAAAACAATCAGCGATACCGGGTCATCCTTCCAGGCTTCGCACATCAGCCAGACGCACCGCAGCGTCAGTTCGTTTAGGGCCTGGTACTTCGGTGTCAGGCTCATCGACTCGGACAATAAACCCGACGCGCCCTTGCATGGACTGCTGATGAATACCGCGTCTGGTCTGCGTCCGCCTGCTGCGCGGCGAATATCTTCAGGGGTCGCCTCGCGCCAACCCATCGGAGGTTCCTTGCCATGGAAGCGGATGTATTGATCACGGGTGAACAAGTCAAGCAAGGTGCCTTTCACACCGCTTAACCGTTCGAAGTCACGCAGTCCGGCAGGGTCTACATCAACGCCGCCGATGCACTCCCATTCAGCCTGAACGTTACCGACGACGGGCTTTGCACGGTTGAAGCCTTTGGCTCCACCACCGACGCCGCAGCAAAAATGGAAATGGGTGAGTGTTCGCTTGAGCATCATGTTGCGATTCCTTGAGGAAGTACTACGGCAACAACCGTCGGTAGACAAAAACAGGGATCAACCCCGAACGTGGTTTTGCTGGGCTAGAGGGCTCAGAGGTGCAACCTTTCCTTGATCTCGGTGTACTGGTCGGCACTCAGCTTGCTTTCAGCCAGCGCCTCCCGTAGCAGCGTGTTTGCCGCAGCAAGATGGGCACGAGGCCCGGCCTGGGCGAAGCGCTCGATGACCCTTTCAAGCTCGGCACGATTGCGAAACGTCAGCCCTTCAAAGGTCCATGGGAATGCGGGTGTCATATTTATGTTCATTGGGCCTCCTGCGCTTAGTCGTGCAGGTGAACGCGCTGGCCTGTCTGCTGGTAGTGCAGATCCTGGACAGCTAACTGTTGATCGATGGTGAACAGCGGATTGCAGGTGTTGCAGTGCCCAGCGATCTTGATGGCGGCGTAGTGAACCGATATCGAGCTGTAGTCGCGGTAGCATTGGGGGCACTTGATGCCTTCGACGTTGCAGCAGCTGACTGCTTTTTCGTGGTCATCCTGGTGGCTGTTGCACACAGGACACACGTAGATGGTGTGGACCGACGGCATACAGCATTCCCTGGCGCCGTCCTCATCGTCGTGAATTACCCGGCACTCGCCGCAGCGGTACAGTTGCTTGATTTGAATATTCACTACGTCGCTCATCGGGCACCCTCCACAGCAGCACCAGCTACGGGAGCGACGGCGTCCTTTAACTCATGAAGGCGGGATGTCAGCAGTTCGGTGTGGTACTTACGTTTCGCACCAGACGAACCGACCATGTTGAAGCCCAGCGTCACCAGGTCGGCCAACTGGGCGCGCAGACGGTCACACTCCCGATCGGCGTCCGACTGCGTGACGAAGTCACCATCCAGCACTTGCAGCGCGGTCTCCCAGGGTGCGTCATTGCCCAGGTCTACGCGAAAATGATCGGCAACCGCCAAAGTCAGGCAATTGCGTTCTTTGATAGCGGTGGTGTACAGCCCGCGCCAGCGCAGGACGGCGGCCAGTTCTTCCGCAGCTGTTGGCCAGGCGTACAGATTCACCTCTTCGCCATCCTTCAGACTGACTGTCTGGCGTGTCAGGTCGTAGCAAATGCCCTGTGGTTCCATACGCCCGCGAACGGTGGCCACCGGGCGTGCCCACGCCTGCATTGGCTCAGGGGCCGCACCGAGCATGGCGGCCCAAATGCGTTTGCGGTTCTCGTGATGCAGGCAGTGCTGCCCCTGGTGATGGTCCGTGCAGCCGCTGGCAGACAGCATTTCCCAGGTTGGAACCACCGGTACCAGCTTCCATTCAGTATTCATGGCGTTCTCCAATACAGGCGCCGCCCCCGTTACAGGGCGGCGTTTTGATGGTTCAGGCCTTGGCCCGCTTGAGTTGGTCGGTCAATGCCTGGGGCAAACCGCGAAGAGTCAGCGTGCCGCCCGTTTCATCGAATTCAATCTTGTCGCCCAACAGGTGTGCTTCGAAGCTGATCGACAAGCCTTCGGCGCGCCCGGTGAAGCGGCGAAATTTGTTGAGGGTGCGTTTGTCCGCTGGAATTTCAGGTGACAGGCCGTAGTCCTTGTTGCGGATGTGGTCGTAGAACGCCTTTGGACGATCCTCGTCAATCAGCCCCGACAACTCTTCCAGGCTGATGGTCTCGCCCAGGCGAGTCTGGCTGCTGGCGTAGTCCACCAGGGTCTTGGTCTTTTCGCGGGCGGACTCATCGGGCAAGTCTAAGCTTTCAACGAAGTCGGTGAACGCCTTGAGCAAGGTGCGGGTTTCGCCGGGGCCGTCGACGCCTTCCTGGCAGCCAATGAAGTCACGGAAGTACTCCGATACCTTGCGACCGTTCTTGCCCTTGATAAAGGACACGTACTGTTTCGAGTTGGGGTTGCTCTGCCACTCGGAGACGTTGATGCGCGCCGCCAGGTGCAGCTGGCCCAGGTCCAGATGGCGCGAGGGCATCACGTCCAGCTCGTCGGTCACCGCTACCCCTTCGCTGTGGTGCAGAAGAGCGATCGCCAGGTAGTCGGTCATGCCTTGTTGATAGTGCGCAAAAAGTACGTGGCCACCGGTTGAGAGATTTGACTCTTCCATCAATCGCTGGAGGTGTTCCACGGCCTCGCGGCTGAAACCGGTGAAGTCCTGTTTCCCTGTCAGGTACTCTTTCAACCACCCACTGAACGGGTACGCGCCGGACTCGGCATGGAAGAATCCCCAAGCCTTGCCTTGCTTGGCGTTGTAGCTCTCGTTGAGGTCCGCCAGCATGTTGTCGAGCGCGGCGGATTCAGCCAGGTCGGCATCACGGGCGTGCAGTACCGCAGGCGTGCCATCCGGTTTTTTATCAATCAGATGCACTATGGCGTGTCGAATCGGCATTTTTGAAGCTCCCTTTGAGAAAGGGGCGCACCAACCTGTGGTGCACCAGGTTGGTTACTCGTTACCGTAGGTAAAATCGTCTTCTTTGCAGTCGATGATCAGCTTTGAAGCGCCGAAATAGAGGGCGGCGACCAACTTTTGCCACTTCGTCGTCATTGAGAAATGGCGACCGATTGGCTGACCTTCCAACATTGCCGCGCGCACCTCACCGCTCTCAAAACCTCGATCGGTATGGCCGGTGATGCGCACGCTCAGGCTGTTGGAATAATCCATTTCGGAACGGGTACGCTCGTGCAGCCCGTGGCGCTCCCGGTAGGCAATCTCAGGCTCGGCATCGAATAGCACATGGATTGTCCTGGCTCGCGCACTTCCGCCCTCCATCAGGGTGATGTGCGGAACAAACCAACCTCTTTCCGCCGCCTTTTCCTGATGCACTTGAATGAACGCGTCCAGCAGCTCGGTGAGGCTCACAAACTCAGGAATAACCTCGTCACGTAACACCTCATCAATGGCCTGTTCAGCGCGACGGAGTAAATCGCCAGTGACCCCAGCGCTTGAAAGGTGCTGTTTCAGCGCGGTGACAATCAGGTCGTTATATCGAGGCAGCGCCATCACGTTAGAAATGTTCGACGGCAGCGCGTTGGCCATTTCTTCCTTAATCCGGGTGCCAAAACTGCTATGTGGGCTCAGCACTTCCTTTACGACGTCAGTAAACAGCCGTTCAACGCTGGCGGTGATGATTTCGCCGGGGCGAGCGCTCTCAGAAAACGCGATGACCTGCTCGGTCAGCACCTCTTCAAATGTCTTGTTTCGCGCTGCGGACATGGTGTTACTCCTTACTTCACGCTGTGAGGTTCAGTCTTGGCTTGGGGGATATCGAGCATCACCCGGCGCCCTACGTACGGTTCCAGGCGCTTGGCCAATAACGCAGCAACTTCCCGCCGCCCTGCTTGGTTAGCTGCCCCAAGACTGCTGCCTTCCAGTGCCTCGACCAGAATCACCGCATTCACGCGGTCCATGCTCACCCCCTGCCCTGCGTCCAACTGCTGAACCAGCTCGGTTGCAGCCAACGCCCAAACTTGAGCGCTGAAATGGGGCTCTTGAGCCTCATTGAAGGTGTCGTGCATTGCCTGGGGGCAGGACATGAACCTGAGCCGGGCGAGCAATACGCCTGCTGCGAACCGACTGATGATCAAAATCTGCGGTGGATTCATTGGCTGAGCCCTGAATTGTTAAACCGTCTACGACATAATGACACAACGGCATAACAACACAATAGCGTTTCTATGTTTTTATGACGTTCCCGTTTACGCGGCCCCTCTGTTCTCGTGCTCCTGGTACTGCTGACTCGCGTACCACTTGGCCAACAACGCCCGTACTTCCACCGGAACATCCCGACCCGCCCGCTCCACCATCTGCACGCACGCTTCAACCAGCACAATTTCCCGCGCGTACTCTTCAATGAACCTGGCTTTGTTCGGGTGCACCGCGATCATCGTCTTGAGCGGCCCGGTACCCGCCTGGTGGTGGCCAGCGCACAGCGGCAGGACATACCAGTGCGCGTGCTTCTTGGTCCTGCCATCGCAGTGGTGAATCGACACATAGGCCTGCTCTTCGTAGTTTCTGGGCCGACCATCCAAGATGCAGCAGATGCACCCACACACATCCGCCACGGTGTCGTGCCAACGCTTTTCCCCGACTGTCTTGCTTCTTCCGTCCATTGCTCACCTGCCTACGCGTTCAATTGCTTCAGGCGCCGTCGATCAGCTTCATGGGCTGGGCTCAGGCGGTAGTCACTCACCACTCCCCAGCACTATGAGGAATCTTCACTTTCAGACTTTGTAAGGATTGGATCCAACGGCGCCCCTAGCGGGGCTGTTACCTGATGTGCACCATGCTTAACGCCTGCGGCTGGGCGGATCGACTGCCCAGCTTTGGCCAGGCGCGCGGCGCCCAGGTCAGCGATCGGCAGCGGGCGAGCGGCGGCAACCAGGACGTGGCCATACTTGGCCACCGTCTGCCGGGAGATGCCCGCAAGGGCCGCAATTGCGGCTTGCGTGAGCTTCTGGCCACGCTCGCGAAGGCCCATGCACGCGGCGCGGATCTTGGATTCAGTCGCCTTGTGGCGTAGTTGGTGTGTGCGCTTGGCCGCCAGGCTTTGGCGTTCGGCCAGGGGCAGCGAGCTGTCCAGGGCCATCGCGCCACGGCAGCACCGGGAGCTGCCGAAGTACTTCGCCCACACCCAGCGGGCGACGGACCTGACGGAGGCCCGCAGCGAGGACAGCATTAAGTCCTCGGTGAAGCCATTGCGAGCGAACGTGTTGTGGTTGTGCGCAAAGGCTTCCAGCAGGCGGTTGAAAGAGCTGAACGTCCCCCGCTCGCGCTCACGGCTGACGATGCTGTACGCGTAGTAACGCAGCTGGGTGAACAGAATGACGTGCCGGGAGTGCGCAAGATCCTCGATCGCTGGCCCCTTCCTCCAGGGCGTCACTTCAAGCTCCACGTAGTCGGCCAGTTCGCCGAGGTCATAGACGCGGTTGTGCAGCTCGGTGGTCGACCACCACGGATGGCCAGGGGTCTTGGCCACCGGCCCGCTGTTGTAGTCGGTGTCGGCATTCAGGCGCTGCGCGAACGCAGAGTAAACCGCCTTCATGTACTGAATAGGCTTGTCGCGGGCGTTCTCGGTCGTGCAGACCGGGGGTATGGCATAAAAGAGGTGGGAGTGGCCGTTGTTCCTATTGCGCACGATCAGGTTCGGCGCCGGTAGGCCCGCGTCATCCCACGCCAAGGCGTTGGTGTGATCGAGGTCGAAGATCAACCACGACACCATCCCAGGGCGGTTGATCTGCATGTAGGGGTAGCGGATAGCGTATTCGCGGGGACGGACCAGCGCAGCGGTCTTGTTATCGCTGCAACGTGCGAGATACGGGGCTTCAATCAGCACACGACTGAGGGCGGTGCTTTCCTCGTAGAACCTCACCGACGGTGAATACAGGCTTTCTACAGCCTTGTTATCAAGGCGGTGGCCACCGGCCTTGATAGGCACTACGTGGGTTATTGAGGTTGATTCCATGTTCAACGCCTCTCGGCGGTGAGCAAACTATTGGCTTTTCTCGGGTTGCACGACCCCGAGGTGCCAGCCATAATCGGCTCACCGTTGTAATGGTGTGAACAGGTCGGTTCTCTTCAAAGTTGGACCTATTCTAAGTTTTCCAAAAAGCCCTGCCCTCAAAAGGCGGGGGCTTTTTGGTTTCTGCGATCCAGGTCTACATGGGAGGCGCTCGCTCGTCGGGAGGCTCAAGGCGGGCAATGGTCCCCGCGAAGTCCTCAAGGATTTCTCCCAGCCAGGACGCACGCCCAGGGCTGGTTTCCAACTCGTGAAATTCTTTCAACTCGGCCAGCGCATCGAGCAGTGCGTCGTAGCTGGCTTCGTCGAGGGCCAACGTAACGGTGGGAGGCACATCGTCATGGCCAGGCGCTGCGGCCTCGGCGTTGTGATCAGATGCCGACAGGGTAGCTTTGGGGGATTTCAGAAGGCCCATGTCCGCCCCTCCCCGCTCAAAACGCACGCAGAGATAGCGCGCCAGGTGGGAGCCAGGCGACAAGGGACGTAAGCGCAAATTTTGGGCGGATTGAGGGCGGGCATGGGGTGACGCTCCTTTTGCAAAGAAGCTGACACGTTCGTGACCAAACGAATGGGTGGCAGCTGTGCGCAGGTTGGTCAACCGGGGCAAAAGGAACCCGGCGCGCCCGAGGGCGCCCCACGCACAGCCGCCATAACACGGAACTGCGGGCACAAAAAAAGCGCCTGCAATCGTGATAGGGGCGCTTGTGCGCCTTTTGCATACCAGGTGACCAAACCCGGTCGCTGAATTTGCAGCGACGGGCAGACGATACCGAGCATCACGAGTGCGTGCAACTGGTTGGATGAACAGGGGCGAAATTGTGGACTGATCGCGCTTTTTGTGGACAAGCGCAAATGCAATGCCTCGGGGGGCTTTGCGTGGGATCCAATTATGATAGAGTTCGGGCACGGTGCGCTAACCCTCCTGCTTGCAGGTTGGTTTACGAACTCCACGGCTGAGCGCTTTGAAAAAAGCAGGCCCATAGCATGGAAGGCTTGGTGGTACGAATGGTCTGTGCATCGTAGTGTCGAAAAAAAGAACCTCCGCTTGCAGGCGCCCGGGTTCTTTTTTTTGCCTCAAATTTAGGTAATCACGGAAAAACAGGACGCCGTACCACTAAAGTGACATCCCAGTGGCGTCAATTAACGCTGCATCCCCGGACATTGTAAATACTGTTCGTTTGAACAGGTGTCAAAAAATCATCCCTCCCTGGCAAGTTTTTTGAGCTTTTTCCGCGCCTTTTCGTAGAACTCTTCAGACACCCCTCTGAAGCCGTAACAGGCCTGCTCCAGCTGCTCAAAATTGCGTCTGCCGATGGCCTCCACCGCTGCATCTCCCCTACCATCTGCCATACGTTTCAGGCGGCGCGCCCTGGACAAAGAGGCGCGCAATTGAGGGTACGGATAAGGCTGATCGAGGTAGCCAAAAGGCAGGCCCGCCGCCTCTTCCACCTTGCGAGCCAAGAATTCTGGAAAGCCTCCCTTGGCCTGCATCGCCTGGGTGATCTGGTTGGCCAACGCGAGGCATTTTTCGTGCGGCAGGTGCGCAAACAGCGATCGCACACCCTTGGGACTATGCAGGTCCGTGTACAAACTAAACCGCTGCTGACGTGCTCGTTTCCCCGCGTCTACCGCCTCCTTCGCGGTCGTCGCGCCCTCATAGACTTCTAAATTCATGCTCAAGATTCCGTAGGTGTACTCCACACAATTTACGCAAAATACAATACAAACGCTATTTTTAAATCCACTCAGGAAAAACGCACCGCCGCAAACCGCGCGCCACCTAAGCATGGCGTTTTGGGGAAGGGACAGCACAGCGCCCTTTCTACCTACTATTGATGAATAAAGCGAAAAATTCAGACTGCGATTTAATATTGAGCTTGGCGTAAAAGTTCCTACGATGCACCCGCACTGTTTCCGCCGATATGCTCAACTTGCCGGCTACTTGCCGATTTGAAAAACCACCAAGCAGTAGTCTCATCACCTCCATTTCACGGGAAGTCATCAAGCCATCGTATTGCATTATGGTGTCTTCCCACTCACGTTTACGTGGCGTCTCCAGCTCGTAGTCGCGTTCAAAGCTCATCCGCAGACGCATCAGTTCCACTACCCAAGGACGAATCAGGTCCAGTACGGCAATCTGTTCTTGGGTGTAATGGGTCTCGCTACCAAGCGATATACACAATGTTTGATTCTTATCCAGTTTCGCATTGTATTGAACTTCATCTACCGAAACGTAGTGTTTGAAATAGGTATTGTAGTACTCGGTTTCGACAAAATGAACAGGTGCTATATCCAATAAATGAAACAGGCCGCTCTCCTGATTTTCACGGTTGTTGATATAAAACGGGTCTAGCATATAAAGACCACTAATATACTTTTGTATGAGCGCATCTTTCGTTAACTCATCTATAGTTTCGCGGCAACACACAAACTTTACATCATTATTGGTGAATATTAAGACAACCCAATTATCTACAGGAACGTATTCTTTTAACAGCCTTACCAGTGCTGTCCAAAAGTCAGGCAGATCAAGCTGCGTAAGGAGCTTGCCGATCGACCGATGCCAAGCCAGATCCCGGACGTTACGCGCCATGATTTACTCCAAAATAGGTACACGTTTTGGGTATTCCCAATGCTAGGCAAAGCTTAGTACATTCAGCCAACGGATCCCCGGTAGCTGCATTGTCCCGCTCTATCGCTTAGACAAGGTGGAAGTCATGAAACGCAACCCAGTTTTCTCTTTAATTGCTCTATCGCTTCTTGCTACTGGTTTCACCGCCCAGGTGACGGCAGCTGAAAGCGCCGTACACCTGTACAACTGGACCAATTTTATAGATCCGCAAGCGCCAAAGGATTTTACGGCGGAGACGGGTATCAAGGTCGTCAACTCGACCTTTGACAGCGCAGACGCAATGCAAAGTAAATTGATGGCTGGGCGGTCAGGTAATGACGTTGTAGTAGCCACATCAAACGTCTTACCCAATCTCATTGCGGCAGGTGTTCTCCAAGAACTGGATCGTTCTCAGTTAACCAATTGGACGCACCTCTCTCCTGACATTTTGAAACAATTGCAAACCAACGATCCAGGCAACCGGTACGCGGTTCCATACCTATGGGGAACCACTGGTATCGGCTATGACGTGGACAAAGTTAAGGCAGCCCTGGGCGACAATGCTCCCGTGAACAGCTGGGACTTAGTGTTCAAAGAAGAGAACATTAGCAAGCTCAAGCAATGCGGTGTTGCGATGCTGGATGCTCCCAGTGAAATTATCTCAATAGCGCTGAACTATTTAGGCTTGCCGTATAACAGTCAGAACCCTGAGGACTACGAGAAAGCACAAGCGTTACTCCTAAAGATTCGACCTTATATCACCTACTTTGACTCGTCCAAACTGGTCCAAGATTTGGCGAACGGAAATACCTGCATGATTGTCAGCTGGGCAGGGGATGCCAGCGCGGCGATAGACGTGAGTGAGAAGGCAAAAAACGGTCGCAAGATCGCTTACAGCATTCCCAAAGAGGGTGCACTCGTTTGGTCGGAAAACTTTGTGTTGTTGAAAGATGCGCCACACCCTGTGGCGGGAACTAAGTTTATAGACTACATGATGCGGCCAGACGTCATGTCAAAGGTCTCGAACTACACTGGCTATCCAACCGGCATCAAAGACGTTAAGCCGGTTCAGAGCCAGAAGCTCATTGACAACCCAGGGCTGAATCCGTCCTCAGACGTTATAAAAACCCTGTTCCCACTGGAACCGTTGCCACTGAAATATGAGCGCATTAGAACTCGTGTGTGGGTCAAGGTCAAAAGTGGCGTTTAAGTAACCAGGCCACTGGGCAACAACCCCAGCGCCTCCAAAAAACTAGATACCCAGGGGCGTCCATGACGGACGGAATCCCCTGGGCCGACCATCTTCCCGCAAAATCCTCTTTACCCTGCGCCGGTTTGAAAATAGAGTGCGGATGGGATTTGTCCGGGGACTGTTTGGGATAGTACCAACCACCGACGAATCAAGCTGAAAGGAACGAGCGATGATCGTGAATTATGATGGCCGAAACGAAAATATTAGCGGTGAAAAACCCGCTACCCCAGTCAAATGGACGGGGAAATTCTCTATCACAGACAGGACTGGTGACGTTCTCGTGACTGAGTGGCATTCGAACACCACGCCGCGCATGGACTACCAGGGCGCGCTCAACAAAGCGCGGCAGGTGATCAACGACATGAAGGCGCGCCTGTTCGAAAAGAACAAACAGCCGATCCGACAGGTGAACTTCACCCTGACGTGCCGATGAGACATCACCAGGCTTATGGCATGGATCTGGCTCTACCGCAGGTCATCGTTTCGTTACAGGTCAGCCGTCAAGTCCAGGGAGGAAACGCGCGGTCACTTATAATCCCTCTCCGACCACAGCCAGCAACTGACGTGCCTATGCTCGATCGCAGCCAGCTCACCGCCATTTCCGATACAGAGTTGCTGGGTGCCGCTCGCCTAGGCCTGGCCATGGGGCTGATTCCGTCGCCCATCAAAGTCGGACACGCGTTTGAACTTGTTCATGAATGCGTAGGTGAGAAGTATCACACCGTGGGCACCGCGATCGTCAACGCGGTTGGGATAACCAGGTTGGGCGGGATCACGGAAAAGCACTGGCGACCGAGCGGGTTCACGAGCTGGGCAGACTTCAATGGTTACTGCCACCAGGCGGGCGCCGATCTACAGGCCGACCAAAACCCTTGGTGCTGGCTCATAGAATTTACTTTCAAGGGGTAGACCATGGCCATCGCCGTTCTTTCCGCACTTCTCATACACGTCGTATGGCTGACCCTCGCCTACAAACATCAAGACGCCCGAAATCAACGCCGTGTGCGTGCCCTCGGGGCCTTCAGCTCTTGGGGTGTCACAACCGCACTGTTCTGCCTGATATATACTGCATATCAAGACTCACCGACACTTCATGGCGTGAATGTTTCCGACCAGGCTATGTGCCAGTTTGAATCGCCCCAAAATTACACGAAAGACGAATAAGTTACTGCGACTAGGTAAACTCGGGCAAAAATAAACCCGCTAACGCGAGAGCTATAGCGGGTTTTCTGTATTGGTACGATTTTCTAGAACATGGATAACATTAAAGTGATCGGAGATAGTTGTGGGCACGGTATAAACCCTGCGTGCTTGCTATAGAAGCTCGCCAATCGTTCATTTAAAGGATGGACAACAATTGCGCTTGAGCCAACGGACTCAGATGCGGTAATTGCTCGTTCAACAGCGTCGTGGAGCAAGTCAGCTCCAAAACCGTTGCCTTGTGCGGCCAGTGTCACGCCCAAGCGTCCTAGTAAGGTGACGGGGTAGTCAGAGGGTGAGTTACGCTGACGGCTTTTAGGAACAACGTTACTGCGCTCAGTGGAACCACTCGATAGCGTGTAGTAACCCGCCACGACCAACGTGCCCTTGAAACACATGACGTAGACCGCCGTATGCCGTGCTGCCTGCGCCTTGCGCGCCATTCTACGAAGGTAATCGTCGATAGAGGCGTCTCCTGAATCGAACTGATCCAGAATGTGCTGATCGTTGAGTTTTACGGGAGCCGTCAGCTCCAGCGTTTGGGTCTGTTGAGCAGTTGAATTAAGCATTTGTTGTCTCGCATGGGGTTGGCTTCAAGGGCCTGTTCGAATGCGTCAAACGCTACGTCGTCGAGTAAGAACAATCGTTTTTCAAGGATAACTTCTTCTGCCTTTTGACAAGCAGCTTCCAATATAAAACTTGTTCGGTCCCGTCCAGACATAGCAGCTGCCATATCGATCAGGTTTCTTTTCTTTTCATCCGCCCTCATATTGATGGGGACGGGCTTTATCTTTTCAGGCTGTTTAGCACAAGTAGTCATAGTATTGTTCCGGATCAGTTAGTTTTAGGCATTCAACCTCCTTAGACGTTAGTGCGACGATCGCAATTTTGAGTGTTTCATAGAGAACTCCCTTAGAGCCCAAAAGGGCTTGGCTATATAAAGCCGACATGTGAACCTAACAAGTTGAGATTTTGGGCCAGAAAAGTGGCCACGAGAGAATGCTACGCGTGCGTATAGCTGTTGTCTACACGTATATCGGATAGCTACACAGATGGGCGACGGGCGGTGCGAAAAGACTGATAGCGTCCTTTTGCCCCCTTGGAACTTTTGTCGCCCCTTGCTACCTTAACGAGTGTGGGGCGCGGTGTGGGGCTGACTTTTTTTGATTTTCCTGTGACCCTTGAATTACAAGGCCTACAGGCCAATCCTGCCGGGGATATGTCATCCCCGTAGCTTTCAACGAAATCTAGCGCCCTTTTGCCTACACAGACACAACAGACGCACGGACTGGGAAATCTCCACTACCCTGTCATCCAGTCCGAGAATGGAAGCTGCACGCATTGCAAACTCAAGCCGTTACACCCTGCATAAAGGTCGGAAATCATGGCTCTCTCTCAAAAGGTTATCGAGACGATAACAGTGCCTGGTGTTTATTCGGATAAACACGGGCTCAGTCTGAAAGTCAGGCCAACGGGCACCAAGTCCTGGATCCTGCGCTATCAGTTCAATGGAACACGCCACGACATGGGGCTGGGGTCTTTCCCCGAGGTCAGCCTAGCGGATGCTCGCAAGAAAGCGATGGAGCAGCGCGTACAAATCAATAACGGCGTGAACCCTCTTGAACAGCGCAAGGAAGCGGTAGTAGCGGCTGTCACAGTTCAAGACGAAACACTCACGTTCATTGAGCGCCACCGCGCGGGCTGGTCAGATAAGCACGCATCGCAATGGCTTAACTCTATGACCGAACACGTCTTTCCGATCATTGGCCTGGTGCCTGTGGGCAAGGCCGACACCCCGCATGTCATGAAAGTTCTTGACCCCATTTGGCAAGAAAAACCAGAAACCGCGCGGCGCATCCGTAACCGTCTTGAGCGGGTTTTCGACCACGCCAAAGCACATGGCCATCGACAAGGGGACAACCCAGCCCGATGGAAAGGCCACTTGCAAAATCTCATGGCGAAGAACGAAAAATCGGTCGATCCCCTCGAAAGCATGGACTACACCCGCTTACCAATGTTCATGCGGGCTCTTGAAGGCGAAGACTCTCGGGCAGCACGCTGCTTGCAGTTCCTGATTTTGACTGCCTGCCGGACCAGTGAAGCGCTGGGCGCAAAATGGGACGAAATAGACATGATTAACCGCGTCTGGACGATCCCAGGCGATCGCATGAAAAACGGGAACGAGCACCAAATCCCGCTGAGCGAGGAAGCGATCGAGGTACTGAAGGAAACTTCTACCCGAGGGCGTAGCGAGCTGGTATTCCCAGGCATTCGCACCACCGCGATGATGCCGGACAACTCCCTGCGGCGCCAGCTGCGGAAAATGGGCGAAGGATGTACACCACACGGATTCCGCGCCACCTTCCGTACCTGGGCGGCGGAGAAAACCGCCTTTTCGCACGAATTGTGTGAGATTTCACTGGCTCACGTCGTGGGTAACGCGACCTCACGCGCTTACCTTCGCGGGAACCTGCTGGAAAAGCGCCGACCATTAATGTCACGATGGGCAAAGTACGCGATGGACCGAGTAACCCCACACCACCCGGTCCTGGGCAAGCAGTCGGTGCCGGAAGGCCGAATGCTCCTGTAACAGGGCGTCGGCGGGCTGGCCGTCATTTCAAGGATATGCATGATGAGTAGCATCAAGATCGAGCTGCACCGCTCGCCTGTCGATAACGGTATACGCGAACAGGTTGTGGAACTTGTTTCGGCCAACGCCACAGCGCTGGCCATGACCCACCCCCCTATCGGCCATCCGAAGTTCGAAGCGTACAAGATCGCCCTCATGATTGAGGTTTGGTCATACCTCGGAATGGAAGCGCCCTATAGAATGGAACTGATCACGGCATCATCAGATGGCGTTTTGATCGGCTTTACGCTTTGCGGTCTGCCCATCAACGGGTCAACCACTGAGTCAGGAATTTACTACACCGTCGTGAGCAAACCCTTCAGAGGCCAGGGGGTGCTCACCTTGATGATGAACAACATCTTGGCTCGGTATCCTTCTGTAGCGCTTTCTTGCGATGTCGCGTTAGTGCCAATTTATGAGCGCTACGGCTTTCACTGTCACTCACTGAGGCACAATCAGATCAGGATGTTCCTGGGAGAGCCGGTCGAGGAAACCCCCGTCTTATCTGTCGATGATTTGATGGAAAACCCAGGGGTGGTGCTCGCGCGGAAAGAAGCGGCGGAGAAGTTTTCTGTTCACGAGATGGATCGTGCAGACCGAGCTTTGGCAAAACGAATTCGCACTGATGAATTGAATGCCAAACGATTCCTCCAACAGCGCCTTAAGAGCCGCAAACCAACGCCAAACGTCGTACCCCCCGCTCACGCGTAGCCACTCACTGCTGCGCCTTGCGCCTTGCAGCTTGCTGCTTTGCTATGCAGTCCAACACCTGAGTAGCGCACCAGGTCAACGCCTCTTCTACGTCATCGAGCGCCTTATAGGTGCTCTCATTGACCTTCAGCGGCGCTCGGCCTGGCAGCGGGCATGGAACTAGAGAGCACACCTGCGGCGCCTGCTCGATAGGCGATCGGGTCGGTGGTGTCGGGCCTTGCGTACTGCATCCCGAGGTCACCAGGCACAGCGCCACCCAAATAATCCGCGATTTGTTTGTCATTGCGCTTCAGCTCTTCGAACTTGCGGTTGATGAAGGTCGCCTGCTTGCTGAGGTTCGTGTTGAGCTGCTGTGTAGCCCGGCTGATCTCGGTTATTTGGTCCTGCAACACGGCTTGGCTCGTCAGCGCGGCTGACAGGTCGGTGTTGTACGCCGCCAACCGGTCCCGCTCTTCCTCAAGGACTGCTGCCTTCTTCTGTGCCGCCGCCTCGCTCTGTCGCGTGTGATCGACCGACCAAAGCGAAAGAACGACGACAAACGCAAGGCCAACTGCCCAGGTGACTGTATTCATGACGTACTCCAGCGCCGTGGCGCGTCGTTAGGGTTGCTCGGGTGGTGCATCCTTGCGTGGTCGCTCTACCGCCTTGCCAGCAACGTAGCCAGTTGTGACGGAGGCCAGCACCATTCCTGAAATGATCTCCAGCGAGTTGGCGACAATTCGCACCAGCTCCACGGCCTGGGCGCTGCCGTGCTCCATCCACACGACCGCTGCCATCACGCCACCAAAAGCCCCCATTACACCCGTCAGAACCGTTACACACAGTGCGAAGCCGAAGCGCTTGACCGATGGGTTGCCAGATGCCCCCTCTTCCACGAATCGCCCTATCCACCGCAGAAAAGTATTCATATCCAAATCGCCTTTTGAGCCCGCGCCAGGTATGCCTCACGAGACTCGGCCCCTATCTGTCCGCCATTGATCTTCTGTGTGATCTCGGTGAACGCCCCGATATCGGCAAGCGCATTGAGCTTTCGAGAGTTCCAGTACCAGGCCGCCGACAACGCGGCACCTTCTGGCGATCGGAGCATGTCGGGTACCTTGTCCAGCGAAACACCAATTGCCTTGGCGAATTCCTCGTGGTTCGCTCTGAACGTCAGCTGCTTGAGCCCAGCGCCGCGATATCGCCAGCCGTCGCCGCTGGCTTCGTCACCGTTTCCATAGCGGTTGGCATAGGCGTTATTGGCGATCGCCTGCGGCTTGCGCTCCAGCTTCAACGCCAGGGTGTTTGGCTTGTTGCGCCACTTGTTGTTAACCAGCACCCGCACATATTTGCCGCTACCATCCGGTACCGCATAGCGACTTGGCCAAGTGTTGGCCAAGCCGTCAGCGCTGTAGTTCAGCCCTTCCTCGACGCGCGTAAAGTCAGCCGACTCGTGGGCGATCTGCGCCAGGAACGCGGTGATTCTCGCCGGGGTGTTGATTTGATATCGCTGCATGGCAGCCACAAGCGGTACCAGGTACTTCGCACACGCCTGGCGCCCATTCGCAGTCATACACACGACTTGCAGCTGGGGGAGTGTCACAAGGACTTTATCGGCCACGTGTTTTATCCTTTTCCAGCTGCTCTACCTGAAACGAGATCCTTATAACTCTCTGCTCCAGGGACTCTGTTTTGCCTTCAATCCGCCCAACGCGCTGATCAAGCGAGCGCAAGTCACGCGCTTGCATGGCCTGCTCGCCAGCGATTTTCCCTATCGACGTCATGACATCATCAAGCTTGGTGCTGAACGACTTCACAGACGATCCAATGTTGCTTCCCAGCCAGCAAAGGAACGTGATGAAGAGCACTTGCACGACGTTCGCCACCCACTTCACCGCAGGGCTCTCCAAAATCGTCGACATTTTCCGGTCCTGTTCCCATAAGCACATGACCGACATTTTGCGGTGGAGAAACCTTCTCTCTGATGGTGTGTTTGCGCCATCATGGCCCGTTCAGGGACTTACCAAGCATGTTCAGTCCCTTGATCACGTTGTTGATGCCGCCGATCACCGACGAGATCGCTTTGTTCTGGTTTTCCTGTCCTTTTTTCCAGTTCTGGTAGGAAGAGCTTTCAAATAGCGCGTTGACCTCACTGAGGGTCAGGCGGTTGGCCGTCAGCAAGTCCTGGCCGAAGTAAAGGGCCAAGTCCGACTTCGTGTTGTTCAGTTGCTTCCAAAATTTCACACGCCCCTCGGCTGATTCCGGTACGAGGGTGAAATCGGGCGGGAGCCAGTTCAGCTACCCCCTCTTCTTCGTTCGGGGTCGTGACCTGGGCCGCCAACACGCCCTGGGCATTGAATACCGCGTGCACGAAATGCTGAAGCTTGAGCGATGCGAGCGAATACGCATCAAAGAGCCGTACAAACTCTGTTTCCGGCGCTTTTTTGAGGGTATTGATTCGCTCCAGTAGCGCTGTCCCATAGGACGCCGGGTCGCTGTACTCCAGGGGCAGTTCGTCGACACCCCGGATACACGCTGACATCACCGCTATCTGCCAGCCGAAGAACGTCTTGGGCAGTACACCGGTTTCCACCAGCACTTCGATAGCTTCAGCCTGGTAACCGTGAAGCGGTGTGCATAGCATCTCGTCACCGTCATGCTCAAACGGCACCGACTCCACATAGTCAGTGCCACCCAGCAGGTAGTCATGCAGATTGCCCTGGCCAAGTTGGAAGTCAGGGCCGTCATCCAGCATTGCTGCTAGGTAGAAAATAACCACCTGCATCCGCTCATTGACCGACCACATCAAGGGGTCACTAACGTGAGGCTTCCCCGCTGGGCGCGGTATTTGCTCACACGCAGCGTTGATAAAAGCCGTGATGGTCTTTTGCGCGTACTGGTAGGGAATAGCGCACAGTTCCTGCACCTGGCCAATCTGAAGCTCTTTGGGTTGGACGGAAACGCGCAGCGTGTGAACAGGCTGAATTGACTTCATAGCGCCCCAAGCGATTCGTATTGAGTGAAAGTAAGGTTTAACGCCGAGAACTCTTCAACAGCGCGGTTTTGCGCCACCTGGCAGTTCACAGGAACGAGTACCCAGGAGTTGGAATACCCACGGCCTTCTTCGATAGCGCCGTGGGTGATGGTGAACGTGTTGGCATAGTCACCTGGCAGGCCAAAGGTGCCATCGGGGTGGGCGTGGAGCCGCTTGAGGTTTTCAAACCAAAGCTTGATCTCGCCGTCTACGTCATAGCAGGTCAAAGTCAACTCGACGGGGTCAGCCCCGGACGGCACCTGCACAAACCCTGAGCCGATTTTCTTCGTCTCATAGCCAAGCTGTACACCGTTGTAACTAAACTCGGTGGCCAGCAGGTTCACGCGTGGTGCGTGGATTCTCCCGATCGGTTCCACCAGCACATGCCATAAATTTGAGCGTTCCCGCAGGACATTTTGCGACTCGTAGTACATCGCCAGCAGAGTCGCCCAACTGGTACCCGCCAGCGCCACATTCCCGCCACCAAATCGGCTGGCCGCGCCGAAGAAGTTATCCATTACGCCATTGGCAGCGCCTGAAAAGTTACCGTTTAAAAGGTCGCCCGCTGCCTTTACGAACTTGATACCTTTCGGCGGAGCCCCGAGTGAACCGGCAATTTTCCCAGCCGCCTGGTAACCCAATCGTTCAAAGATGTTTCCCATCAGAGCGTCACCCAGTCTTCACTGAAGGCCAGCTGCGGGAGGCGCATTTCGTAGTCCTGAATGCTCATCTGCACCTCAGGCACAGTGCGCCCGAACGGCTCCGCACCTTGCGACTTGGAAGCCTCAACGGCCATGGAGTTCTCCTTCTCCATGTACAGATCCCATAGGGGCCGGATCAGCGACAGCTCCCCATGGGAAAGCGTCACGTCTTCCACCGGATCGCTTGCACCCAACGCCTGGGCATTAACGGTCTCTTCGCTGACCAGGTCCGCGAACCCGCAATAGAACCTCACAGCGGTACGCAGGCTTCGCAGTACCTGGTCATCGGTCAGCACGCAGCCGATCGGCAGAACGGCCATGTACTGGGTGGCAAGCTCGCTGATTTTCATGGGCCGCTCTTACTGCTGGTTGAACCAGTGGAAGTGCAACGTGCCCGCGAACAGCAACGGCGTATCGTTCTCCCAATCGCGGTCAGGCGTGTCCATCACGAGAGAGCAATTGATAAGCTCACGGGTGTACGCGTGATCGTCAGGGCGGCCTGCATAGGCCGTGGCGTTGAACTGCGCACCACTTTCGATAAGCTTGAACAGCTCATCGCTTACCGTCCCAGGCTGCACCTCGTAGAAGCCCACAGGACCTTCAAATTTGGTTTTGGTATTTTGTGGCTGCACCATCAGTTGCCCATTGGGGCCGTAGAACTCCATAACGTCCTTGACCGTAGGCACTGGCCAAGGAAATTGCTTGCACAGCAGTTGCACTTTCTCAAAACCATGAATGACCAACACCGCGTCAGCAGTCGAGGCCTTGCGCCCGAGGTCATGAATGTTTTGAAACGTACTCGAAAGCACGGCATGTTTATTGACCGTCATCGGAACACCCCTAGTTGTGTGTAGTCAGGGGTAATGATCGGGCACAAAAAACCCCGTCTGTGTGCGGGGTTTGCTTGCTTTCCAGGTCACTGCCGGGAAAAGAACCGTTTGATGTCCGGTCTATCCAGTGCGGTGAGTGTGGCCATGTTCACCTGGACCGTGAGATTGATGAAATGTCCCCTTTCATCTTTAGGAAACGTCAACGAATGACTGATCGACTCCACCACCATGGGGGAATACGTCTTACCGGCATAGGTAAGGCCCAATAGTTTTGGGGCTCTAGACGGAAAAAGCGCCTTGATAAAACTGTCTACGTCACGAGACGTTTGCAACACCTCGGACAAAATCCCCTCTTCCGCCAGCTCCTGCGGAAAGACCCACTCCAGTAAGCGCTGCAATGGCGCCTCGACCTCCTTGGCTGCATTGGTCAGGGCCCGAAAGTCGATAGTAAAGTTCACCCGTACCGGTGGCATACCGCTGAAAACTTGACGGGAGTTGAGCTTGGTAATACCTGTGCGCCCCTCCAGTTCCCGTACCGCCGACTTGAGCTTATCGGCGCCAGCATCGAGCATCGTCCCGATTTTACCGTTGGGGTCTGGATTTATCGCTTGTAGCGCATTGATCACCGGCACCAACGCGCCACTTTGAATCATCGCTGTCAGCGCAGGAGCCTTGGTTTCAGGGCCCATGTTTTCAAACGGGCTTTGCCAGTTGAAAGTGGCCTCAAAGGTCCCCTCTTCTATTGGCCCATAGACGCCTTCGTATTCGGTGACATCGGGGACACCTTTGGAATCGCAGACGAATATCCGTCCCATCAGCAGCGGCGAAAGTGTGCCCCAGTCGCTGCCCAGGTCATTAGCGGACACCCTCATGCCCAGGAGCGATTCGCTTACACCGCCAAAGATCGAACCCGCTGTATCTCCCTCCAGCAGGTTAGTAACTGTGCCGGTGATTTTCTCGCCCACGTCGGCAAAGGTTGTTTCACCTTTCCACAAGGCAGAGACGGTGCCGGTCACCGTTTCGTAAGTTTTGGTCACACCGCTTTCCAGCAGCTTCAAGTTCTCCCTACCGCCGACGTAACCTGCCAGGGTGTTTTGACCTTGCGACAAAACACCCGTCATCAGACCCTCGCCTGCCCGTCCAGCGGCGTTTGCGGCGGACCCTAAAAGCGTATTCGACGTGCTACCGGCCAGCGTGCTGGTCACCCCCTTGATAGAGGTGGATACCAGCTGCCCGGCAGCGTCAAAAATAGAGTCCTCCACAGGTTACAGCCCCATCTTTTTACGCAAGCGCATGGAGCGTGCACGCCGGATCTTCGCGCCGCCGCTGAAGGACTTGCGTTGCATCTTGCGCACTGCGGCCTTTTGGGCAGCATTCAGGCGAACCGTGCCGGAAATGCGTTTTTTGCGCCGCACTTTCTTACCGCCGCGAATCGCAAACACCTTGCGGTAGGTGGCATCCAGCATTTTGTCGTCTTCGCCATCCACAAAGCGGCCACCTTCATCCAGCATGGCTTCTTCGCCATCCGGCAGGCTGTCCAGCAAGGCTTCATGCACTCGCTCGCCCACGTCGTTATCAAAGTCGCCTTCGCCGATCAGCGCGTCAATGTCGTCTTCCGAGATGCCCTTACCTTCCAGGATGTCACCCACCAACTCGGCAACCATCCCTCCATATTCCACTTCGTCTTCGGTCAGATCATTGTCGCTGTGAGCCGCTGTACCCACGATCAGCGCCAGCAGGCGATCGCCGTAGCCTTCTCCCTCACCCAGCTCATCGGTTTGCGCCCACTCTGTAATCACGCTCATGGCATCCAGGCGCATGGTCTCGGTGTAGACCACGTCTGGCACATCTGCGTCAGCACCTGCCGCCGCAGCGGCATCAAGCATTGCCTGAGTCGGCTGTTGTTCCTGTTCACTGGCCACAACGCTGGCCTTCTGGACAGCAGCCGCAACGGCTCTGGTGTTCTTTAAGATGTCACTCAGCATGTTGGTCATGTCTGTCTCCTTAGCTCTGACGGACGATGGTTTGTTGCGCTCGGGTGATGCGGTTCGTGCCGTCGTAGCAGACGTCATAAAGCACATCCATTTCGTCGTATGGCGCGGCTTCGTTACGCTTCACCTGGGCCTGATAGGCCGCGCCGTCCAAATCACCCGTCGGGTTTAGCCAGCCAGCCGACTGAATAGCAGGCAACAAACCGCTCTGCGGGTGGCCCAGGAAACGGGTCATCATCGTGATCGACTCGGCCATTGGCTTTTGCAATGTTTCTTGGCCGTACGCCGCCACCTTGTCGTCCAACCACGTACCCATTTCCGCTACCGCAATCAACTTGGTAGCGCCGGTCGTTTGAGCGCCCGTCAGTGAGTCGACCCAGGCGTACTTCGCACCGCTCGGGTAGTCCTTGAAGATGCAAGGGTTGATCTGGTTGGCCGCCAGCAGCTCCAGCTCATCGTTGCTGACTTCATATGTTTGGGTGATGTTTGCACCGCGCAGGCCGTATTCACTGCCCGCGACTACCCGATTGCGCGGCGCAATGCCTTTGGAGTTAATTTGAGCATTGCGTCTGCAACGCAAGCCGATCTGTTGGCCAGCAGTACCGAAATATGCCTTGCCCCCTGCGATCGGATTGTTACGTTTTAACGGCGCCCAATATGCCTGGGCGTAAAACGTCTTGACGCTCGCCCCGATCGACTGAATAAAGTTGGCCGCCGCTTCAGGCGACAGTCGTCCAGGCACGTCGAAGGGGAATTGCTTGTTAATTTCCAGCCCAAGGTCCGACATCATGCCCAGCAGGGCTATGTCTTCAGATCCACCAGCACACAGGTAGGTAAAATTCGGGCGCGAGCGACGCAAACGGTCGACCGCCGCCGATTTTTCCAGCGCTGTGTACACCGTACGGCCTTCAGAGAAGTACTTGAGGGTGCTGGAACTGAACTTCGCTTTGCCATTGCTTTTACCGTAGAACGGGCAAGTCACGGGCACGGAACCACCGGACGCAACCTCCACTACAGTGACCAGGTCAGTCCCCTTTTCAATGACGTCGGCGATGAAGGAGCTATTACCTTGCTCATCGGTCGCCAGTGGGTCCAGCGAGCCGGTGAACGGGCCAATGATCACTTTGCCGGTTGCTGGGTCCACAAACTGAACGGTAATGACCTTCGAAGGCATAGCAACTGCCTTTGTATCTTCTGCCGCTTCCGCGTTGATCTCGCAGGTGAGCCCGTCGTTGAAGCACTCCAGGTGCTTGAAGGCGATCAGCGCGCCACTGGGGAGACCTTCGCTCTCAAGGCCCGTGGCCCATACCGCAGGTGCTGTTGGCGCGCCCTCGGCAGGAGCGGCAGCGGTGGCAATCAACAACTGATTGACTGCATCCGAAGCAACCAGCCGCGAGACGATGGCCTGCTGCATCCCATCACGCAGCGCTTCGAACACATGAATCTGTGCTTCGCCCAGGGCGGAAACACTCAGGCTCACTGCTGCACCCAGCTGGCGCTCAAGCTTTTCTGCGCTGACCGCAATAACTCGGTCTATGCGACCACGAGTGAAGCGACCAATAAAGCCGCCGTTGTAGTCAGATGCAACGCTGCCGATCTCGGACTTGTCAGAGATAAAGTTCTGCTGGACGCCAGAGCGCTTACCGATGGAGCGGGACATTTGAATGGTCATAGGTACCTCCTTTACTCGCTCGGGGCGTCAGCGGCCTTAACGGCGGCCTTGCCTTGTGGTTTTGGTGCACCGCTGGCCTCATCACCGGCAACCTCGATCACGACAAAGTCCTTTTCGTCGTTTTCGTAGCGCTTGGCCAACGCGGCGCTGTCGGTCACCACAGCCCACACCTGTTCATAGTTCTTGAACTTGAACGGCACCGACTTGCCTGGTTCGATAACCTCACAGAGTCCCGTCGAGGGCACTACCAGAGGCTTTACTGCCTTGTGTGTGATGGTGGCAGTGAACGGGTACTTTCTCCCCGCCACGATGGCCGCAACCAGCTCGGTTGGATCGTCACCGGCACCTTGTTCAATCTTGATTTTCGTCATGCTTCACCTGTAAGCCCGTTTCTGAGTTCCAATGCTCCCGCAGCGCACGCCCTGCGAGTTCACGCCCGATCGCTTCGTAATGCCTGGCCGTCGGGCACTGCACTGTCTTCTCACTGAACTGCAACAACCTGGTGTTCAACGGGCGCACCACAAGGATGTTCCGGGTGTTGTTCACAAGCGTCAGTTCGGCTGGAAATTCGGCAATTTCCGGCAAGCCCCACACCGGAGACTTTAAGGCCGCCACGGACGGATCTTCGTCGCCGGTTTGCGCTGGATTCCACTTCCAGCCAGGCGGAAACCGGCCCATTCCAGGGAAGAACCCGCGTGGTTCAGAAGTGACCGGTACCAGTTTTTTGGGTTGGCCCTCAGATGACGTATTCAGATCATCAACGGTGGGTTTAGAGGCAGCGTTGGCATCATCAGTGGACGGCGGAGCGCCCGATGCGGAAACGGGCGCCGTAGCGCCCGCCTCCTGCTGATTGACGTCATCACTGGCAGTTACCGCAGCCTGGCGAGGTTTACGCGGCGCTTTGGCCGGTTTCTCGCTGGCAGGTGTAGTTGCCTTAGCCATGTCGCTCCCCTATCAGTGCGCCAGAGTGTCGACGTTCTTGACCGTGATCAGCGCGCAACCCAGTGCCGACAAGTCATGCGGGTTGATCTCGGTCAGGTTACGGCCATACAGAGCCGCACCGGACTTGAGGTCACTCAAGATCCCCAGTGGGATCAGTGTCGGCGCCAGTGCGTCAGAGAACACGATTGGGTTACGAGCTACCTGCTGCGCACGTCCTACGGCGAGCATTTCCAGGTCGGTGCTGGTTTCGTTGACATGGCGCGGGGTGTAGTAAACGTCGTACTGGTTTTTGTAGCGCCCTACGCGGTACACACCTGGGCGTGCCTGAACTCCAGACGGGGTAAAGTCATCCGCGCCCATGGTGCGGAAGTTGGAGGCGCCTTTCGCACCCACAAACAGGTACGAAATACCGTATTCCATGGTGTTGTTGGCGACCTCCTGGTCAACCTCGCCCATAAAGGCGGCAAAGTCGCGCCAGCGCTGGGCGCGGGATTTCTGAAGCAGTTGGTTGGCCGCATCAAAGTCGAAGAACTTGCCGGTGTTGGCAGCAACTTCGCGGATTTTCTCCAGGGCCAGGAAATAGCGCTCCTGCGCCCACTGACGTCGTGCAGCATTAACTGCAACGGTCAGGAAGTCGGCACCCAGCTCGTTCTGAGCCTGACTACGAGCACCCGGCGTGGTTTGCATCAATACACGATCTTCGGTGCAGTACAGGCTGAAGCTGACAGCCTTGGTCTTAATCGAAGGCGTCAGTTCCGGCTTTGCTTCGTAGTCGATGAAGCCGACGACTTTGACTACTGCACCTTCGGGCAACGCCGGAGCAAAAGCCAAACTGCCCGCACCATTGGCGAAAGCGACCTTGCCGGAAATGCTGTGACTTGTTACATCGCCGGTTTCGGCATTTTTAATCTTCACCTGGCCCGCGATTTGACGCTCGGCAGTGGTGTCGTTTGGGTTGATCTCGATCGCTACCTTGAAGCCCTTGAACTTAACATAGGTGCGGGTTGGGATAAGAGGCACAGCGGCGCCATCGCCAGCTCCGCCAGTCTTGAACGCAAAGGTCGCCGACGTTCGATCGGCGCCGAGGCTTGCGACAACGTTGCGTTCCGAATTGGTGTAACTCTGACCACCATTCACACCGTCCAGAATGTCGCCGTCCTTATAGGCACCAAAGTCTGAACCGGCAGTACTGTTAACGATCGCCAGCTTGGATTCGTTGGAGTTGAGGTCAGACGGCAGGTAAGCGCCGATCGGCAACGACTCAGCCAGGCCACCACAGATGGCTACAGCAATACGGTTTGGCTGATGCGACAAAGGCGTCGATTGCAGCGAGTTACTGACACTATCCAGGGTGACGCCGCCAGGCAAAATGGAGGCGCTACCGTCAGCAACAGCAAGGCCCTGCGAGATGGCAGAGTCAATCATGTCAGCCGACGGAACAAAGCCGTGTTCATACTCAAAGCGACGGATACCATCGAGCAAGGACGCCAAGACCATTGGACGGTGCTTTTCGTCAACGATTGCCATCAACGGTGCCATGCGGGCCGGAAGTAGGTCATCCGGGTTTTGCAGTGCTTCGCCGATCGCGGTAACGGCGGTCGGAGACGCGCTATCAAGCATCGAGCCGTTTGCGCGGCTCAGCTTCAGCAACTCGGTGACCTTTTGCTCATCCGACGCCAACGTAGTTTCGGGCGCGTAAATATTAGGCATAGCGTTTTACCTCATTCCTGATGGTGGGCAGCGCCCTGTACATTTCGGAATTAATGGTAAGTTCGCCAAAGCCCCCTAACTTAAGGGGGTTTGCTTGGTTTTCACGCCAGCGGCACGCTATTTGTGCAGCACAATCAGCCGCGCATTTACCGATGTTTGCGCCAAAAGTGCGTTGTCTTGGAACGTTCCTTCACCCAGCTTTTCGACGTCGGCATTGTGAGAGTCGAGCCAGGCGCGGAACTGCACAGCCTTTTGGTCCTGCCCGAAAAACACGCCCTCCCCTGCGATTGCAACCAATGTCCCGCCATTGGCCAACATGCCGAACGCACGCATGATGTGCTCAGCATCCTGGCGTTTAGAGAACGGTGGATTCATAAGAATCGCCTGGTAGGGCTCGTCCGGCGTGAAACTGTTGAAGTCCTGCGCCACGACGGTGTAACCCTTGGCGGTGAGAATGTCGCGCAGCTGGCTACTGATCTCAATCACGTCCACTTCGCCACCAGCTGCCGCAGCCGCATCCGCCAGGTTGCCATTACCCGCACTTGGCTCCAACACCCGCATACCCTTGGTAATTCGCGCCAGGCGAGCCATGCGGTGTGCCTCGGCGGCAGGCGTGGGGAAGAAGTCGATTCCCACCTTCTGGCCGATGATTGCCCGCTCCAACTTCACTACAGCACTCTCTTCCTTTTTTGCCGCCATATGGGGCAGAAGTGCACGGCACGCGTCCTGGAGCTGCATTTCGTTGGTGACCCCCATACGCTTGAGGCGTTCTACCCTGGCGAGCATTTCCATGGGATCTTTCAAATCCCAAGTCTCTTTGATGGTGCCCAACACTTGATAGGCCTTGCGGGTTATAGCTATATCGCCGTCGTTAACCAGCGGCCAGCGTTCAGTGCGGTCTCCCAGCTTTTTCAAGGCTGCGATCAACTTGGAGTTCCCCGTAGGAGCCTTCTTCGCTAACGTCATTGCAGCGTTGCTGTAACGGCTCGCCCAGACCAACCTGTTTGGCATACTGACGTGCCGTAACGCATCTTCTCCCACCGGCTGACCACGCAACGCCAGCTGCTCACTGTAGGTAAGCCCGCGCTCAGATTCGAACTTCGCCTGGATGAGGATCTTTTTCAGTTCTTGAAGTTGCGCACGACTGGTCAGGTTGGCAAGCGGCCCTGCCGCTCCCACCTCGATCGCATCAGCGATGTTGTTCAGGGTCTGCCCTTCCGCCTCGTCAGACGCAGCACGGGCGTAGGCACTGGCAGCCATCCCCGCGCGGCGAGAAGTATTGGTTTTGCGGTCGGCGTTCATGCCTTCGCTGCCACTGGCGATCGCCTTGCTACCCGCCTCTCGTAACTTTCCCACCTGGTGGGCAATTGCCTGTTGTTGGCGCTCCAGCGCTACCCGTCTGTCGCGATCCTGCTTCTCAGCCTCCTGTTCAGGGCTCAACACAACCGGCACCGGGGCGGCCTGCACAGAGCTGGTATCGCCAGAGAGGTACTTTTCCCGGATAAAGTAACCGCCGCTCATGCGCCAGGTGTAGGGGTCAATCGCCTTGGCTTCTGCTTGGGTAAGGTCTGTACGGATGATCCCGCGCAGCACCTTTCCTTTGCCTTTGGTGGTGTACTCGATGATCTCGTGGGCGGTCGTGCTTGTTGTGGGCAACTGCTCGGTCTGGACGGCTTCGATTGTAGAGCCGGGGGTGTTCTGTGCTTCCTCCGGCTGGCCGCGCGCGTGGCCCTTCACCCGATCAGACAAGTGCTCATCTGCCCAACCCCGGACATAGGCCAGGTAAGCATCGTGGTTCATCGAAACGCGCCCGCCGCCCTGCCGCTCAAACTCACCCGCGCGGATACCAGCCCACCCCAAGAAACCCGCGTTGTTGCCCGCCTCGTAAGTGGGCAACTCTTCCAGGGTGTCTAGGTAGGCTTGGTAAATGGGGTTTTCTGACTTTCCGGCGCCGAGGGTCTTTGCGAAGTAGGCGCGGGCGTCTGCATCCCGCTGACTCAGGATCGTTGCTGTTTCTTCGGCTACGGCGGCTACCCTGGCGCTCTCCGACTCCTGCGCCAGCTTCTGATCCGCCAGCGCCTGCGCGGCCCCGTCGATATTGTCCTGTTTGCGCTGCGCAATTGCCGCCTGGCCTTCCTGGTAGGCCTGCACGTCCTTCGCCGCCGCATCCTCACCAAACACACTCTTGAACTTGTCGGGGCCCCATTCCTGGGCCATCAGGCTTTTCAGTTCAATCAGGTCGCGGGCAATCCCTGACAACTCCCGTCCAACGGCCACCGACACGCCGCCAATCTCCGCGTAGGTGTAGATCACCGCTCCCGAGGGCAAGACTTCCTGTGTGGCGGGTAGGTATTGCGCCAGGCGCACCTGACTTTTACTCAGCAGCAACCCGGTGGAGGCCAGGGTGTACTTGGCCTGGTCTAGGTAGGTCTTTGCGTAGGCATCCAAGGCTTGAGGGTCACCCACCACCAGCACGCCGCCATTCTTCTGCGGCAATACACCTGTGGCGATGGCCTGGGCGCCTTTTGATGCCGGTACTGGTACAGCGCTCGACTCAACAGCTACCACCGCCAGGATGGTGATATTGATATCATCGTCTGCTACAGTGTCTTGGTCGGCATCTGATTCCTGCACTTGTGGCAGGCCATCAAGTATTCCGTCATCGGCGTCACCGGAGCGGGGCCCTACCCCTGCATAATCCGGTACGCCGTTTTTATATGCCTTCCAAGCGTCCCTGTCTGCATGAGAAATGCTGTAAAACAGGTTCCCCTTTGCATCCTCGGCCACCGTTACACCTGCGGTCACCAGCAGGTCGTCGACGCGCACCTGTTTCTGAATGAAGTAGAACGCGATAAGCCCGTCATTACGGTCTTTGTGCGGTTCTTGCCGCTGGCCAGCAGTACCGGTTTCCAGGATCTCCCGCACGTACTCAATCAGCCTGGCTTTCAACAGGTCAGACTTCATGCCTTGCTTTGACTTCTTCCAACCGGCGCTATTAACGATCACCGGCCCCACCACAGACTGAATCAATTGCCCTTTGAGGTGTTCCTGGTAGAACTGACGCGCCTTCTCAAACGCAGCCTGGCCTTCATCAGCACCAGGTTTCGTTGGCTGGCCAAGCTGCGCGCGAATGGCCAACCCTCGGGCACTGGACCGAACCCGCTCAATCGGTGGTAGTGATGCTCCTAAAAGGCTCGCGCGAATCTGCAACAGCTCGGCGCTCAGTCGCGCACGGTCGATCGGCGATAGCGCACCGGCCTGGTTCAAGTTACTCATCGCAACCCCCAAAAATCGAATCCAGCAGCGCGGTGTTTGCCAGCGCCGTCTCAAACACCTGGCCATCGCGCAGGGCCTTGAACAACTCATCAAACGCGGCGCTGATGCGCGCCCGCTCTTCTCCCTCGGGGTAAGGCTTGAAGGGCTCACCCATTTCAGGGAAGTAGTGGTGTTTGTTGTCTGCCAGGCAGCTCAGATAGTCGTTTTGGCGGTCCATGGTTGCCAATTTGTCCTCCAGGTAGGACTGGAACGCACGAGCAGCCAACTCCGGCGCCGATGACCAGTACTTACCCTCCTTTGAGGCATCCAACAGCATGGCCTCGGTCATGTATCGCGACACAGGTCTACCCGTGTTCAACTGCACATCGGTCGTACCTTCTGGCAGGAAATAAGCGGCGGCGATCGTTCGCCAGTTCTTTTTGTACTTGAGCGATCGAGCGTCAACCCTGGCTCCGAAGTAGTCATCCACCGCTCTCACCGCAGCTTCAGCATTACCAGCAGCCTTAATCCGGCGCGCAATTTCGTTGCTGGGCCTGTCCAGGTTCAGACGGGCGTTCCCAAACGTGCGTGGCGTGAACTTGATGATTTCAGGCAGACGGTGTTCGCCCTCGGTTAGAGCGCGTTTGAGGCCGACGAAAGCGTCACGAATTGGGCCTTCGGGTACCAGGTTGGGGTTTTCCGTTGCAAATTCGGATGCCGCACCAGGTTCACCGCGCAACAGGCCCGGCAGGATGTTGTCCATCGCATGTAGGTGCTCATGGCCAAGGCCACCACCACCGTTCATCTTGGTGATGTTGATCGCTCGCATGATCGGCTCGTAGTGCGCTGTCGCGGCACCCTTCCCCCCCTTACCACGGGCGCCAAAGGCAAGCCCCAAGCGCCCTCCGAAACCAAGCTTTTCCTCACTGATACCCAGCACGTCGGCCATGTCCATCATGGCCCCAGCGCTTTGCTCTACGTGCCATTTGGAACTGTCACGGTCATCCAGCACCCAGTTACCCGACTGAACCGCGCGAAAACCACACAGTTTCTGCAAAGAAAGCGTTGAGTTGACTGATATAGGGCGCCCGCCCTTCCGGTCGAACTTATCCACTACCTTCAGCGCGAACGTCTGCCGTTTTTTGGTCGGTTCCTTTGGGGCCCCTTGGATCACTTGTCCGCTCTTTTCTGACCACTCCCAGTCTTTTGGGTCGCCGGAAAGCGCATTGGAAACATGACGGGCGAAGGCTTCGGAGCCTCGTGAACTGCGGAACATCAGAGCTTTGACGAACTTGTCACCCATCGACATCCACGCGCGGTTGATGGGCGAGTCCAAGTTGCGCGACTTGGCCACCCCTTTGATTTCGGCGCGTTCCTGATACAGCGCAGCCCTGGCGGCATTCAATTCCTCCAGCACAGGCTTGTTCATACCAAGGAGGTCAGACCATGTTTTCATGCTCTGGCGATAGGCCTTTTCAGCCTCACTCACTGCCGTTTCGTGCTCTGACCCAACTGACCAGCCACGAGCCAGACGGTTGTCCAGGTCTCGTTGGGCTTTGTTGTTGAGGCGGCTCGCCTCATACATTGCGTTTTGAGCCTTCGATTGCTCGGCTTCGATATCACGGATTTGGACGGTTAAAGCGTGGGTTCGGTCTCCTATCTCCTGATATCGCTCTGCTTCATCTGCATTGAGTTGAGAGCCCAGCAGCTCGTCGCGGATCTCCGTCAGCGTGGCTACAAGCTCCTTGGGCGTCTTGCAAAGCTCCAACCGCGTGCGCAGCGTCTCAAGACCCAACACATAAGCCCGACGCGCCTGGGCGCTGTCCTCAGAGGGCTCCTTGGCGATTGAGGCATACACCCGGTCCATCAGGAACGCTGCTGCGGGTTCTGTACCGCCCGCTCTCAGTCCAGCCCAGTCGACCACACCGAACAGATTGGACTTGACCACCAAGGCCCTGGCCTCACGCGGGGTTTCCTCAATCGCATTGAAGTCAATATCGGTACCGCGAAGCATACGGCCCTCGGCACGCGCCTTTCGAATGACGCCTGCCGCTTCTTCTTTGCGGCTACCAGGGATGTAGCCAACATCCGCATAGCGGTAGTTTGGGCTGTTGGGGTCGTCGCTCAGACCGTCGTCAGCTACCTGCTCGGCAGCGGTTTCAGAATCAACTACAGGGGCAGCCACGGTTTTGCCGGTCAGCCTCTTGCGGATATCCAGAGCCTCAGCACTGACTCGGACCTTTTCCAAGGCTCTCAGCGCACCTCCGACCAGCATTGCGCGTAGGGCCAATAACCGTGAACTGAGGCGGGCTTTCTCTATGGGAGTGATTTGCATGGTTTACAGGCCTTTCATAGTCAGACCTGAATTTTGATGCACTAATAAAGCGCTTTCTGAAGCCCGTTTGCATGAACAAGCCGCGCATCTCAGGAAAAATAGTTGCTTATCAAACTGGGGAATCCCTTGTAATTGCTAGCCATACTCAGCACTTACACTACACACGTTACGCACAATGAACACCGTGCGCACGTTACGCACGGTGATCTTCATACTTAACGTGAACACCTTACACACCATACGCACGTTGCATACCGTGTTCACTTTCGCTACCTTACTTAATGCACACACCGTATAATCTGTGCGCAACGTGCGTACACGACACACGGTAAGTAGCGCGAACAACATACTTACTTTGGTTAACGTAGGGGTGACCGATGATTATTCTCGTGGCAGGCGAAAAGGGCGGTGTTGGCAAGAGCTGCGTAGCGCAAAACCTTGCGGTGGCAATTAAGCAAGCGGGTGGCGACATAGTACTGATCGACACAGACCCTCAAGGCACCAGCTTTGACTGGGCAGCGGAAAGGGAAGAGCGCCTTAGAACTACCAACCCAGCGGGGATCATTCCCCGCCTAAAAGCTCACGGGAACATCCGTGAATGGCTAATTGAACAGGCAAAGCGGTATGACCATCTGATGGTGGATACTGGAGGCGCCGACTCCGAGGCCCTGCGTTCTGCCATGACGGTTGCTGACCTGATGATCACACCCTTCAGGCCTAAACGCCGCGACCTGAAAACGCTCCCGAAAGTGGCGGAACTGGTAAAGCTGGCCACCGCAGTCAATCCAAACCTACAGGTGCGAGCATTGATTACACAGTGCCCGTCATTACCCAGCCAGGTAGTCCGCATTCTCGACGCTAAGGAAATTTGCCGTTCGTTCGGCATTACCACGCTGGATGCCGTCACAATGGCCAGAAACATCTACGACGACGCTGATGAGAACGGCGCCAGCGTCCTGGAAAGCACGTTGGACGATAAGGCTGTTGAAGAAATTCGAAGCATTGCTTCAGAACTATGGGGGGACGCTAAATGGCAGGCTTAAAGGGGCTTGGCAAGGTAGATGCAGAAGCGCGTTTAAAATCGACCGAGAACGCTGCACTGGAGTTCATCGGTTCAGCCTCGCTGGTTTCTCAAAAGGCCGCGGACCCTGCGCCGGAGAAAAAAAAGAAGCCTGCGGCAAAGGCCAAACGAGTAAATTTCTCGCTGGACGAGACCTTAGACAAGCAAATCGACAAGCTCTCTATAATGCCTCGCAACTTCCGGGCTACGCGCAGCGATGTAGTGCGCGCAGGCGTTCTGCTGCTCCTTTCGATGCCCAGGGCCGACGTGATTGCTAAGCTCCGCGAGGTGGTTGGTGCTGAAGACGATACACAAGAAGAACACGATCAGTAGCGTGCGCACGTTGCGCAACGTCCACAACGTGCATACGTGACGTAAAGTGCGTAAAGTGCGTAAAGTGCGTAAAGTGCGTAAAGTGCGTAAAAGCCGCAGGCTAAGGCCTAGCGGCTTTTTCTATGCTCAGAGAAAAGCCCGCAAGTAGCGGGCACATCCGGGTAGGGTAGGCCGCTTTATATTCTTATCAGGCCGGTAAACACCGCGTGGCTATTCGCTCTTCCTGGTAACGGCCCGTGTCACAAACTTTCGCCATCGCCAGTTGACATTGCAGCGCCAACGCCAACAGCGCCCCGAGCATCATCCGCTTCATAATCGTTTGATTCATGGTCAAAACACCTCGGCTGTGGCTTTGAGCGCGTGCTGACTGAAGGCCTCGGCGGCATCTGCAAAGAGTCCGCTTAACTCCCCCTCACCAAACGCGGTATAGATCCGCTCCAGTTCTTTCATGACGCTTTCCGGGTCACTCAGGTCGGCGGCCCCTTCAATCACGCTGTCCAGGTAGGCTTTGGCTTTGTTTAAGGCGTCGTCCTTGTCGTTGTCGAGGGGAGGGGGCTCAACCTGCGCCGGAGACTGAGGACTGAATAAGTCTGACTGCTCGATCGCAAACACACCTTCACCGAATTCCTTCTCCAGTTGGGCGTTGGCCGCGCTGACGATATCGGCAAAGCTCGCCGGTTGGTCACCAAAAAGACCCGCTGTCTGCTTGCGCCTGGCTTCCGACTCTACGAACTGGGCCATGGCCTTGAAGGCGGTTCCTAGTCGCTTGGCGCTGCGGTTGTTCTTGCTGATGAACATGGCCATGGCCGCCACAGACGGTTCCACATCACCAAACATATCGCCCTGGCGCAAGAACTCATCAATGCTCAGGCCGCTCTCCTTTGCCTGGCGCAGCATATTCGTAGCGTTAATGATCGCATTGACCGCCTCCTGGTCAAGCGACAGCTCCAGGGAGTCAGCTACCTTCTCACCAGCGGCCTCGGTACCAGTTACGTCCAGCTCCTTAGCCCGCATGAAGTCCGGCGCCGCCATGTTCAAAGCACTGACGATGTTGGCGATCTCGGGCTTGCTGGAGTCAGCAGTCAGCTCCAGCAGGCGATCGTCAGAATACGCGCCAGCAAATAGCGCCGCCTGAACGCGACTGATCAAACTGGCGGTAGGGCGCCCGTCGGTGGTCATGTACTGCGCCGCCTCGGTATCACCCAGGCTTTGCAGAAATGCGCTGATAAAGTCTCGGTTTGACGCGGTGGTAAGGTCACCATCCGCTAACTTGGCCATCATGGCTGCGTCAAGGCGCTTTGCATCGCTGCGGGCCTTCTCAGTCGCGGTCATCGCCAGCTTGTCGTCCTGGTTGGCCTCTACCGCGAACACGGCCCGGTCCACGTTACTGATACGCACCCGCACCAGCACGGGCGCCTTCATGCTCTGGATCTTCGCGGCGCTAACCTTGAAATAGTCGGCGTTTTCCAACAGCCATTCCCGATACTCATCGGCCTTACCAATGCGGTATGCCTCACGGATAGCCATAGTTCGACCGTTTCCAGACTCCACAACGCGATCGGGACCAACGATCGGGGCGCCACTGTCAGCTCGCGTGGTGCGGCCCAGGCTATCAGGATCGAGGTCACGAGCGGTTTTTTGTACCCAAGCCTGCGACGTCGCGCGCGCGCGGTCACGCGGCTGAAGCTCACTTGGGTAGTCCGGGTTAGGGGTACCGTCGGCTTCGTGGCTGATGATTAGGTTCTTCGCCTCAATGACCTTGAAGCCTGTGACAACCTTTGTGCCCTTGGCAGTCTTTACAGTGTTCTCGCGGCCTTCAGGTGTGATTTCACCCGTATCTTCCTCTCCCCCCGCCTCATCACTGCTGGGTTCGGAGGCAGCCGCAACCGCCTCTTTTGTCGCCTGTTGAATGCGCTCGGCAGCACTTCCTGGCAAAACTGCCCCCACTTCATAAAGCGGATCAGAGCGACGTTCTGGATATTGACTCGCACTCGCAGGGTCGACATGAAACCGGACCCTAGAATCAGCGTCGACCACAGCAGTACCATTGACGATTGGTACTACTTCGACCAAGGGACCACGGGCATTCCAAACTGAATACTCTGTACCGTTTGTAGTGCGTACCAACGTGCCCTGATGTAAGAAACTGGTATCCGCTACTTCAATACGCGCATCGCCTGTCTGGCCTGTCTCATAATCACCAGTCGGCTCAGACTCTTCCTGCGTGCTAGCGGCGACCTGGGATGCCTTTAGAACGGCTTGGGCAGCGTCCTGCGGGCTCTTCTTGTCCACGTACAGATGGCTCACCAGGTTGTCCTGGGCCAATGCCACGCCGCTTGCATCACCGTAATCAACTCCGAGCAGTTGAGCCAGGGCTTCGACCATGGCTGTTTCCCATGCTGGGTATGCCTCGTTGAACTCATCAGGCGCCACAGGGTTCTTGAGTGCGCGCAAACCAAAGCCATCTACTTTGGCCTTGGCGGCCTGCACGAGGTCACGCCCAACGCTAGCCAGGATCTCATCCTTGGTGCCACTGGCGCCCAGGCTGAACCCAGCGTTCAACACCACTTCGCGAAGGTCGTCTACGCCCACAATCGCGTCCAGCACGCCAAGTGCGCCCATCACGTTACCTGCCTTCAAAGCCTCGGTCAGCTTTACCAGGTCAGAACGGTTGTCACGTAGGGATGGGTCATCACCAAGCATGTCCTGTTGCGGCTCACTGACTGCCTCTTGTTGAATCGTTGCAACTTCAGGCTCGGCAGCAGCGCCACCTGGTGAATCTTCGTTCGGCGCCGGTAGCTGATCAACCTTGGCCTGTAGCTCCGTAATCTGCTCGTCCAGAACATTCAGCTCAGTGAGCCTGCTCTGAACCTGGCCTTTAAGCTCTTCGACCTGCGCGGCCTTGTCAGCACTGGTACCAGCGGCCTTAACAAACTTCGCGCTGTTTTTCTCGATCAGCATCATGATGCGGCGGGCAACCTGGCGCGGGTTGATGTCCTGGCCACGCTCTGGCGCCACCACCACGGTGATGTCCTTTTTGTTCTGCACCCACTTCCAGCTGATCATTTCATCAGTCGGGGTCAGGCGGTTGGGCGTGCTATCCGGGTTATGAAAGAACACCGAAACGGTCTGGCCATCGCTCATGGTGAACAGCATGGCCACCTGCGTGGTGCCTCGGTTCTTGAATGGCGGGCTGATTTCTACTGTTTCGGCTTTGACGGTACCGGATGCGGCCTGCATCACGCGTAACAGCTGTTTGCCCTTGCGCTCAAACTGGGCATACGGAATCACCATCGCATCCAGCATCACACCATCGCCGAGATATTCGGTGATGTCGGACATCAACACGCTGTCCAGCAGCAGATTGTCAGCATCATCGCAGCGCAGGCCGTACATGACAGCGCCCAACGACTGGCCCACGGGCAGGCTGTCGCTGCCCCAGGTAACCACAGTACCGGTCATAGGTTTCACCTCATCCTGAATCAAATCGGCAGCCGCAAGGGGCCGGGTTAGATCGCCTGACTTGAGCCAGGCCTTGAACTGTTTGATGGTGCAGACCACGTAACTGCCCAGGCCCTGCCATCCGCGTTCATAGCTATTGCGATAGCCCGCAAGGGCACTCTCTACATCCATGAAGCCCAACACCGCCTTGTGCTCATCAAAGCTGCGGTCTTTCTTGACCTGGTTGACTACCACCACTAGCTGACTTTCAGGAGCTGGCCCCACGTACACGTCGAAGGCATCACCATCGGCGCCCTGGTAACCATTGAGGTAGCCGTAGTTCGCCATGCATACGATCGCCCACGGCTTTCCATCTTCCTTGCCGGAGCGTGGCGTAAACATCGGGGTTTCGATGGTGAAGGTGAGCCCATGCAGACGCATACTGCCTTTCGAATAGTTGCCCGCACGTATCTGCTCGGCAGTTGGCAGGCGTTTGGACCCAAGGCCGAACGCACCGCTATGCGCGGCAGCGGTCAACTTTGCATAGGGATCAGTCATTTCACGGGGCTCCGCTGGAAAGCCTCACGATACCCCGGTGATCAGCGGGGGGCTGATGGTGGTTTTCATACCCCACAGACGTAAAAAAGGCGCCACATCGGCGCCTTTGAGGATAAAGCGATCGCAATCAGCCGCGCTTTACCTTGGGCTCGCGCGCAGCCTGCACCAGGTCGCTCACGATTTTGGAATTCGACACATTGTCCTCAAACGCCAGAGCACGCACCTTTTCAGCCAGGGCTTCGTCCATCCAGAAAGCAATGCGCACTTTCCCCGCATCCGTCGATGACTCTTTGCCTTTCGCCGCCATGGTAGCTCCTGTGATATGTGGACTTGGTGTCGTTATGATAAATCACAGTGAGCGTAAGCGCCAAGGTTCGGGCTTCCAGCATGTATTCAGCGCATATCAGCATGGTACGGGGATGATATGGCATATTTCTGGCTTACGATTACCATACGATCACAGGCCAACAAGTCGCTCAATCGGCTCAACTTTTGGTGCCGGGCAATTCAATTCAGGGCGCGGTGGCCAATCGCCGTTGCCTGCCATTTGGCAATAGAACGCCGCACCGGCCAGCGCTTCCTGGTAGTCTGAGTCGCCTACCCAGCCATAGCCGGTGACCAACCCCCCAATCAAGACACCCATATAAAACGGTCGCGGTAGCCGCTCAAAAAGCTTGCGCATAACTTTTTCCTTTTCGTTTCAGTCGTAACCTTCGACGAAAATAAAGTTATAGTTTTATTGTTTATTTGGCAACACTTAAAAATAGCGTTTTATGTATTTTATGAGGATTTGCAATGGATATTATGGCTTCCATCAGCGGATACAGCGGCGAAAGGACGACACTCATTGCCTTCCTGGACCCGGCTACGGGGGTACTGGCGGTAGTGAAACATGTTGTTTTCAGGGAGATTGCCGACGAGGGATACGCTTTTGTCACCAACACGCGGTCAGACGCCTACGACAGCCTGTTCACAGAGGACCACTGGGAACAAGCCGTTCGCGACTTTCGAATCGGGGAGGGCAACGAGACCTTAATTTTTTCTGATGAATCGTCCAGGTTCACGCCGAGGGTTGAAACAGATGGCGTGGACGACAAGGGGCAGAAGTACCGGCTGCCGTCTGACCTTACCAACGGGGAGGTAGCGGTCCTGGCGCTTGTGCATTTTCAGCAGCGCCAGCTGGCAATCAATGTCGCAGACGACGCCTGCGACGAATGGTTTGATTTACTGAGGATCTAATCCTGCTCAGGCGCTGGCGGGGCATCGACAGGTGGGGTTTCCTTCCAATTGTTGATTTGAGAGCGGTGGACCATCCGCAACACAGGCCCAACCTGGCCGTCCTCTTCCGCCAGTGAGTATTCGGGCAGGTCATCAGCCGCAATGATCTCTCGTAACGATCGAGTGAACTCCTTAAGGCTACCTTCACTGCCGCTACGCTCGTAGATAGTCCTGAACCCCCACGCGGCGGTGTCCTTGCCAGCAGCCTTGCGCGCCAACCGGTAGATGAAGCGACTTATACCCGACTCCCGCAAGAAGTAGTCAGGGTGGACCGTCAGTACATCCGGCTTCGTGCCCTGGGTGATCTCCTGATACATCCAGTCAGCAATTTTTATTTCGATATATTCAACTTTGTCTTTAGCGTTGCTGATCGCCCTGAACGGACCAATCAGGTTCTCGCCCTCGGTGACGGTCATCAGCTTGTTGCGCAACATGTTGGTTCGCTCGATACCTACAAAGGTGGTGCTAAGCCGCTGAAGCGCGCCCACCACTGCGTCTTTCTGATTGCCCCCATTGTCCTTGCGACAAAATTTCAGGACGTCACCGATATGAGGTCGAAAGTACTGCGAAGGCTTGTCACCCTTGCCATCCCGGTACCGGTTCATTGCCTCGGTGAGATGAGAGACCGCCATGAGCACAATGTCATAGTCCCAAACTGACGCCATGCCGTAGGGACCAGACGACACCTCGACATGGCCATCAGGAAGGTCATACCGGATAACTGAGTTGGCTCGTTTATTCTTCTTCGACAGTCGGAATACCGCGACATCCATCACGCCCCGACTGTCCCGAGCGCCAACGTCGTAAAGCACAGGCGTGAAAAAGTCTCCCTGGGTGGTACCTACCGCCTGTTTACGGCGGCTTGCCTTCGCGGCAGGGGGCTTGGCTTTAACGTCTGCGACAGGCTCGACACTGGACGTTGTTTCCTCCGGTGGCAACAAATCACCCTGCGGTGCCTTTGACTTAATCTGCGCAATCCTCTGTTCATGCTTGTTTGGGCTTTTCGCAGGGGGCTTGTCAGATGTCATGGTGAATCCTGTCAAAGTGAAGCGATCCGTATCGTCACGCTGGTGATCAAATAATCGCGTGATGATAAGGTCTTTGGCCGGAACGAGATACTGTGCGGTGGTTGTGCGGTCATTTCGGCTGGTGGGTAAATTACGGAATCGCCTGCATCGTTTCGATCAAAGGCCCGTAATTACTGACCTTAATGTCGTAATTTAGACACCTACGCACAGGCATAAGCCCTTAATCCCGTAATTTACCCACCAGCAACAGGCAAAAACGTAATTTACCCACCGATAGCCGTATTACACCCACCAGAATCAGTAATTTACCCACCCTTTTCAGTAAATTACCCACCCGCCCACAGGGTTGTACACAGGCTCAAACGCACGTAGTAGAAGGGCTCAAAGGGTTTATCAACATCCGCTAAATCTTAGTATTAAATCCCTTTAAAACTTTTAAATCCCTACAGGCTTGGTTTGGAGACCTCGCGCCGCACCAGGATCAGCGTGCTGTCCTGACTAACTGGACGGCAGCGGTAACAGGTGCATACATCAGCTTTGAGGCCGCTTGTGCGGCAATAAATAGGGGTTTTCATAGAGAAACACATTCCTTGCAGTTGGCAGCAAAAGCGTCTGGTGCATCAAAGAACCCCAAACGGCCAGGGGTGGAATGGAAGGGAAGCGCTCGCGGCTCGCGCAAGACGAAAGCTTTGTTGCCCGGCATGTACCACTGAGACTTGTGAGCCGCCAGGCAGTCGATCAGTTCTACTGAACCAATCACTCCACCGAGCAGCAACTGATTTGCCGGTGGGACAATTACGCCCAAACGCTTTGCATACTCAGCGGCGAACGCATATTCCCGTTTGGTCATACCGTTACTGGCATGTACCAGAAACCGCCCGCGATATTTTGTGTGCCATGAACGGTTTTCGATGTCCTTACCACCATGCACAATCAACCAGGCCCAGGGCTGACGAATACTCAAAGTCTTCATACGGGCTCCAAATCACGACGAATTGGTGTATGAACGTTCACGTCTGGCAGCGCGTTGTTGTCTTTCAAGAATTTCTGCGCAAGGTCACGCAGCTTGTTACCGCCAACGTCCAGTCGCTGAATCAAATCGTCGTCCGGGTTACGCACCCCCTCGATCTGTTCACGCTTCACACCCAGCACGTCAGAAACAATTGGGTCACTGCCTTCGTCCGATATCAGGAAATACGCCATTACCGGTTCCTGTTGGCCATCGCGGTGCACGCGGCCTGTGCACTGTTCGTGCACACCTGGCGACCAATCCAACTCGCCAAACACAACGGTGCTGCAACAGTGCTGCAAGCCATCTATACCCGCACCAGCGCGTAGGCTGATCAGCATCACGCGACTTTCTCCCCGAATAAAAGCGTCTTTGGCGGCTTGCTTCTGCGTCGGTGACTCACTGCCCGTGTAAAGGCATGGGTTGTACTCGGACAGCTTTTCCGCCCAAATCTTGTACACGTCACGGTGCCAACCAAAGAGCAGTACTTGTTCGCCGCTTTCCAACAGCAGTTTGACGAACTCCGCAACGTAGGGAGCCTTTGCAACGCCCGTTGCGTGACGCACCAGGACATCCAATTCCCCTGCCGCCTGCATCTTCTGACCACGATAGGTCTCGTTGCTGGCCAGGATCGTCTTGGCCAGCGCCACCGCATCGCCGGTTATACTCTCCAGCACTGCGGAGTCGGATTCAATCTCGTGGGGGATCTTCGACAGTTCGGGCAGCTCACGGCCAACTTCCTTGCGTGTACGGCGCAGCATGATCCCCTCACGACGCAAGTAACTGCCAAACAGCTCCGCGTCCTTGAGTTTAGGTTTCTCGCCCATCCCGCCAACGCACCACTCACGCAGGAACTCGTCGTAGCTACCTAGCGCGTCTGGTATCAACACGTTCACAACGTGATAGAACTCGCCCCCGTAGTTGTATATTGGGGTAGCGGTGAGCCCCTGGCGCAGTCTGGAGCGGGCTGCCAAGTACTCACAGGCGCGATAGATGTCACTACCGGAGTTGCGCAACTGCTGGCATTCCTCAAACACGGTGTACTGAACAATTTCAGCCAACGTTTCGGCCCAACCCCGAAGTTTGTGATAACTCACAAGGATCACATCGGGCAGGGTGTCCCAAAGGTCCGCCACGCGTTGCCGTGGCTGTTTGATCAACGAATAGGGCTGACCTTTGCGGATGTGGTGTACACGCAGATGAGGTGCAAATTCAGCCAGTTTTTCCGGCCAGTGATTCGGCAAAGATGCTGGATAAACCACCACTGCGGGCAAATTTGCAGGGATGGCCATCGGGCAAATACCAGTGACCGTCTTACCCAGTCCCAGGTCGTCGGCAAGCAACAACCCACCTCGGATTTCTACCTGGGCCGCTGCAAAACGCTGATACTCACGCGGCGGTTTGGCCAACTCAAAGGGCGGCAACTCCAAACGCCCAGCTACAAGGTCAGCCAGGCTCGTTTCCATTTGCACATGCTGCGAAGCAAGGCTTTCCAGCCTTTTGGATAAACCCTGTTCAATTTCCATAGGGTAGCGCTGGAGAAACCACAGCAACTCACGGCTATTCTCAGGGCTGGCCAGCAACTCCACCACGTCAGCAGCGCGTTGCGACATTCGCGGGAACACTCGTTTGAGTCGAGAGCGTACCTGCGGCTCGCACTTGATGTGCCAGCTACGGGTGTCAAACCGAATCTCACCGTAATTCATAGGTACTGCCTCTCCAGCCTGATCATCTGAAACGGTTTGTCCTTCCACACAGGCTTTTGCACCAGCTCTTGCGCAGCCCAGCGCGGTGTACCGGCCAGAATTACGCCCTGGACGCTCGGTAAGTTGATATAGCGATCCACTTGGCGCAGCGCGTCGGGCATGGAGCCGTCTACCTTGACCTCGATCACAATGCCGTTGATCCAGAAGTCCACGCGGTTGCGCGCGTCCAGGACATGCTCGTGTTTGAAGTCAAAGCCATGCGTTTCCAGGACTTTCGACAATGCCGCGTGCAACAGCTCTTCACTGCTGTACCGATAGCTGTAGCGGGCCAGGTGATTGGCGATCGCGTTCAACGTAATACGGGCCTCTGACATGAGCAGCATTTCATTTCACCTCAAAAAACATCCCCGGACTTAGAGACTTATAAACATAACTAAAACACTATTGTTTAATGACCATTTATGCGGGTAGGTGAAAATCAGAAACGGCGCCTATCCACTGGAGGATCAGACGAAATCCAGTAACTCTTGCACCACGGCGCCGGAATCAATGAAGTACCAGTCACTGTCGGTCAGATTGTTGATGAGAAAGCGGGCCAAGTCGGCTTTTGGCGTGCGTCGAATCAAGCGCTGCATCTTGGGCGACGGGCCGCGCCACTGAGGCTCAACGCCCACCAGGCGTGCTGCTGCCAGATTGTGGTGTCCGTCGAGCAGCACCCGGTATTGCTTGCCCAATAGCTCCAGAGTCACCGTGCTAACCGCGAACACCTTGAACTTGGCAGCTTTGCGTTGGACGGCCTCGGGACTTAGATAACGCTGCGAGCTTATGAGCGGCGGGAGTGTCATGGGGTCATCTTCTCTTCGGGGTCCAGGTTGAACTCGCGGCACATTGCATAAGCCACCGTCGAACCAACCCCAAAGGTGTCGCGCACCAAAATCCAGCGCACCTGCGGGCGTTTACAAGGGCGCATACTGCGCATTACGAACGCAATTAGATCCCGCTCATCAATCTGGTTATTTGCCAAGAGCATCATCGGGCACCCCCGGCCCAGCCCAGCTGGGAGTATTTCCTGCCGTGTTGTTGTGGACGTTTTTGGATCGACATAAACTATCCCCGTACAAGTCGGGAACGATTAAACATCAAAAATATAATGTTTTCGACATATTTAACTCCGCAATCTCACCTCACCCCATCGCGGCTTCCTTCGGACTACTCTGCGAAAGGCTCCCCGTAGGCGTCGTAACCGTTGTCGTTGAGGTGTTGGCGACCCTTTTCGCTCAGGAAATAAATTCCTTCGGCGACGTCAACCATTGACAGCGCCAGCAAGGTCGCCAAAGCAGTCTGGTCCGCTATCTCATCTTCTGACGCGGCTGACGCTTGGGCGATGGCCACCAGCTGCTCCAGCGCCTTGTCGTCCATCTGTCGATCGTTGGCACTGTCGAGCATCGCAATAGCTGCCTTGAATGATTCGACCATGCGCAGTTGCAGGCGGGCCTGTTCTACGTTGCCTTCTTCCAAGCTGATGGGGCCATTGGTTTCGACCACTTCCAGCCCGATCTGTAGATACGCCTTCGCCCCGTCCGTAGACGCGTCATCGAGCAAGATACCGGTGGCGGCAGCTAGTTCTCGCGCAGCCACATAGGTGCTGGCCAGGTTCAACAAGGCTTCGACTTCGCCCGCCTCAACGCCGAGATTGGGCAGCTCGTTCTGTACGCCGTCGGTCATTGTCCCGGCCCCCAGCCTGGCCTGTAGCTCCAAGATTGTGGCTCGACGCTCACTGATCTGCGTATCCAGCTCGCTTACTTGCTGTTGCAACGCCTCGACCAGCTTGGGCCTGGCGGTGACCATTCCCTTGGGTAGCGCAACAACCTTGCGAGCCTGGGCCTTCTGGAACGCGGCTTGGCTTTTTTCTGCCTGCGCGGCGATCTCAACTACGGCTTTTTCCGTATCGGAGTGCTCTTTCAGGGGCCTCAACGAGTTGTTGATTAGTACCTGGTAAATATCACCTGTAACGTTCACCCGCAGCGTGATCGTTTGGCCGCTGACCAGGGTCAGAAACGCTTCCTGAAAATTGACATCTGCGGTTCGCCGCTTTTTCTGGATGAATTCGTAACCGGCTACAGGCTGTCCGGCCCGGCCCAGCAGTTGGCTAACTTTTTTAAGTGCCTTTTCTGCGCTCGCTGGCGAAGAAAAGTCTAGGGAATTGGTTTGCGGCATGACGGCCTCGGCACATGTAGAGATACACATGATTGTGAGGCCCATCCGAACAGCAAAAACGATCGCTTTGCGTGAACGAAGCATTCCAAGTGTTATGTTTTTTTATACAGACTGTACAAAATCACACTATCCAGCAAAGACGTTGCCGGAGCCTGTAGCCGTATCACCGCACGTTGCCGCGTCACCAGCTCTGCAAACGGGAATACCATGGGCGAAAACTGTAGCACTGGCCCCCACCATCACCGGGCCCGCATGTGCGCCAGCGCCATGACCTGTAACGTCGGCGCCTTTGACGGCTATGGGGGCCCCGTTCACGAACACAGTCGGGGCAAGGTTCCCTTTGATGATTCCGCCTGCTGTGTCAACGCCCACGCGTGCTATGCCTGGCATGAGTTCCCCCTATGCGTTGAGGTTGATTTTCCCCGCGATCGCGGCAATTTCTGCTGAGGTGATGGTCAAGGTAGAACCGCCCACTACGAGCGTGATTTTGGCCCCGGCTTGGATCAATACGTTCTGTCCTGCATTCACTATGATGTCTTTCCCGGCATTCACCGTGTAGTTCACATCCGCATTCGACTCAAAGTTGTCGTGATCCCAGCGCCTGGTGGACTGCTCGTTACCAACGTTGACCGGGCGGTGGCCCATGATGATCGGATAGCGCTCATCACCACCGCGGAAGGCCACCCATACCGGCATTCCCACCACCACACGAATCTCCGTGTTAGTGGAGTCATCACCAATCGGGTAACACATCTCGGCGATTGGCCATTCACTGGCGCCGTCGGTATACGGCGATATCTCTACGCGAATCTCCCGCCGTTGGCGGTTACCTTCAACGGAACGCACATACGCGGGTATCAAGTTAGGTAGCATTGACCAATCTCCCCAACCAAAGGCGGCTGTAGCTTTCCATGGCCCCCGTCTTCTGGATGGCTGCGTGGGCGGCGGTGATGACTACCAGGTTCTCGCCACCGACGGTGAGCACGTTCCCTGCCTGGATCTGCTGGCACTGCTGCGAGTCCACGGTTTTGCTGCGTACCAGAACGCAAGAAGCGTTGCGCAATTGGCGTAGATCGCCTCGGGGCATGTAGTTCACCACCCGCGACTCTCCCATCTGGCCGGTGACGATCGCCCCTGAGTCGTTGACGCTATACCAGCTCGGTACCTGCTGAAGTTCAAGAAACTCGCTGTCTATCCGTGCGCTTGCATCGACCTGGCCAATGTCATCGACCGGCGCCTGCTTGGCGATATCGGTAAGGCGCATCACCTGTAATCTGCCGCTGATCAGCACCAGGGCGGCCCCCTCTTCCTGGAGCACCCTGACGACGCTGTAACTGGGCTGTCGTCCGCGAAAGCAGGTGAACCGAGGCACAGCGAAGTCGCTACCAATGCGTAAATGGGCCCCGCAACTGCGCAGGACGTTCGAAAACGGTGTGTTACGTAGCACCACCGCCTGGGCCAGGGGTTCAGCGAGCGGCGCGCAACTGGCCAGCAACGCGGTCACGCTCATGGCCTGCTGCTGGCTTTTGCCTTGAACCTCTCCCAATGGCTTTTCGCGCTGCGTTTTCACGATCTTGTACGGAAGGTTCTCCCGGCCAGACCAAACGGTGACGCCACGCCTTAGCTTGGCCTCCAGCCCGTCGATCAGCTTGACGGTGAACTCAAGGTTCCGTAGTACAGGTGTGAGGTCCGATCGGCTAACCCAGCGAATCACAACGTCCGTGGGCAGCTGATCGCTGTTCTCACTCAGATATACGTTCATCGCCAGGCACCAGGTGGTTTAGATCGTGGCCCATGCCCTGGAGGTTGTGCACCTTCTTCACCACTGGGAAGCCCGGTGGCATGTTGTCGGTACCATCGTTTGGCTCGTCCTCATTCGGACCCCGTAGGATGGGCACAACGCACTTAAGCGCGATATCGGCGGCAAGAATCTTGATGTTCTTCTGATCGGTATCAACCTTCATCCAATCGATGCGCTTCGTCTCCAGCTGCATGGACGCCGGGACAATGTATTGGCCGAAAGAGTACTTGGCGTCCAGGTAGCGGTGATGTGGCTCTTGCATGTAGGCGCTTAGTTGCGCCGCCAGCGACTTTGCTGTGTCGATATCGCTGGCGACGACCGCTACCTGAATGCGGCGGTCGTGCATATCCTGGCGGTAGTCATACCAGGAACCGCCCTCAAGGATCTGGACGCGTTCGAAACCGGTGTGGTGACCACCGAAGTCGGCGCCTGTACCCAAAAAGTCATCATCGGTGGCAAGGAGCACCACCGGGAGCTTTGTGGTTGCGCCTGGCGGGCCGTTCTCATTCTTGCGGTATTGCTCCAGCATCTTTTCCGCTTGGTCCAGCATACGCGACGGCGCCCACTGAATGGCCTGGGCCACACGGCGTGATCTAAAGTCCTTCAGCGCAGCCGTGTCGGTGTACAACCCGTTGAACCACTTGACCATGTACCAGCCGAACGCTTCTTTCTGCTGGATAAAACTGCCGCTCAAATCTGGCATACGCACACCTCAACGGCGAGGGCTCTATACCCGCGCGCTATCTCGTTATTTTGAGGGATGGCCAGCAACGACTGGCCCTGTGGTTTACCGACTTTGCAGGGCGATCCACTCAGGCTTTACCGGGCGGTGATCGGGTGAAGGAAAATCGGTTGCGGCTGGCCAGTCCCGTAGCGCCTGCACATAATTCATCAGCTCCCCGGATTGCTTGGCCGTCAACGTCGTCTGGAGGCCTGAATCGACTTCATCCCGATGCCGATCGCGTAACCACTTCACACTTTCAATTTCTACGTCGCGCCAGGTTCGTTCTTTGACCGCAGGGTCGATTGTGAAAGCGGGTACTGCCACACCCCCTGCCTTCAACCACTTTTCGTAATCAATCCAGAAACGGTGTCCGCGCGGTACGGTTGCGCCATCCGACAGCCGAACAACCGTGTCAGGGCTAGCTGTAAGTTGATATTCCATGAATCCACCTCAAAGTTCGGCATCTGCCGATGCATGGATGTAATACGTAGTCGCAGGGACACCGATATCACTATTGCCAATAGTTGCAGACCTTGAACAAACACCGGAAGCACTAGCATTTACCGTACTTGATTCCCCGCTTGAATTTGTCCACTGATTAGCACCTGCATTGCCGCCATGTCGGTACAAGCGAATACTCGGTGTTGCTCTTTTTTCTACCTTGAACTGCCAATGAGCCACAGGCTGACTCGCTGAGCCAGCCTGGTTCTGATAAACAAGGCCGACCAGCGTACCTGATAATCCTGAGTCGATTGAAGGTGCCACGTCTTGGGGAAATGTCTTTTCAAAGTAACGCTGGCATAGCATCAGTTCATGAGCGACGGGCCTAATCTCATATTCTGTCGCTACAGCACCCTGTTCGGCTTGAACGGATGCGATATCGAAAGTGTACCCTCCCTTACCCGCACTGCCGAATACAACTTCCAAATAGTCCCCGCTTGATCCACGCGTTTTTCCCGCAATAGAAGGAACATCTAATGTAACGGTGTATTTTTTGTAATCTGTGGTTAAAGAAATTTCGGCACCCACGCCAGGACCAGCGTCAGAACCACCAGCCCCTAGGTTCTGCCTGCAAATCACAGCGCAAACATGGTTAATAGACGCTCGCGCATAAAAAGAAAGCGTCACCTTTTTCCCCGCAAAGCACTCGGCGCCTTCGATACGCTGGCTGATATTCACGCCATCGCCCGTACCTGAACGGGTAACTCGCAACGCATAGCGGCTTTCGTTTACGCCTGTACCTGGTGCGAAAACTAGCCGTTCCCAAGTAGCGTTTGCGTTAGCAGGCATATAAATAATCCACCGGTCTGGACCATATACGGACTGCGCTGGCCCAACAGCATTGCCAGCGGTGCCGGTCGCACCACGTTGCCAGATATCGAAGTTGCCGTTGATCAAGCGGTTTTTGCGAAAAACTTGAGTCGGGAATGACTGGTTTGGACTCTCGATCTGGTTTCGAACGAACTCTGTGTTGGCGCCGCTTTTGCTGCGATCATCGACGCTGGCGGTTGCCATCGACTTAAGCGCCTTCACAAACCTGCGAACCGAGATCCAGTGCTTACTTTCCGTGTCACCAGCTGTAATTTCCGCTTCCGAGGCTTCACCTTGTAAAACATGATCCTGAACTTTCTGATCGTTTGAAGCCAATGTGTCAGCGCGACTCATGGCAGTCTCCGTAAATTAATTCTGATGATGCTTGGTAAGCATCTTGAGCCATGACCAGCGCTTACTGGCCAGGCGGTTTACGCGCTTTGAAGTGCAATCCAACTCGGCCTCAAAGGTCGATCATCGGTTGGGAAGCCCGCAGCGTTTGGCCAGTCGCGCAGCGCCTGCACGTAGTCTAGAAGCTCGCCCGACTGATCTGTATTCATAGTTGTGGGGCGCAGTGAGTCGATTTCGTCACGGTGGCGATTTCGCAACCATTGCAGGCTTTCAATCTCAGCGTCTCGCCACTGGCGGGCTTGAGCAGCGATCAGTTCAAGCGTGGGCGGCGGCATATCGACCAGCACCGGGTAGCCTTGGCTGTCAGGCTGTATGCGCTTACCCTCAGATTCGCCATTGATCAGGCGCTGGTGCTCTTTATCGGTGATATTGACGCCTCCGTTATATACGGAGGAAAAACCAAACCGCCCGTCTTCTTCAATCCACTTCGCGTACATATTATAACCCTACTTATTTATTAACCCAGCCCCAGGCGCGCCAGTTACATTGAGAGTTTGTAACCCCATTCACAGCGGTACTTCCACGAATCAATGAACACATATTCTGAGCAATAAAGCCGGTCGTTGTTACGGCAGTGTTTTGCCAGAGAGTCATTACAGTTGCGCCTTGGGCAGAGCTGTCATAGGGAACAATGAACGGTATTTGAGAGAACTGTTCAGGGAACGTGATATTCACTTTGTCGGTGCTAGGCGCTGACAACCCCCAGCACTCAAGCATTCCTCCTGGCAAATACCGGAACCCGTTAACAGCTTTAGATTGGCGAAAGTCAGAGTTGTTTTCCAAGCCAGCGGTAGAGTCTGTAACTAACCATTGGATATCCGACACTGCTACTAGACATAGAGATTGGCCGGGGCTCATTTTGAATGTGGTTTGGGGGGCACCCGACTGGTCCTGAATAACTACCCCAGGTTGAGAGACAATGCTGCCACCAACCGAAGTTGTAAATACATTTACCGCTGCGCCCATAGGTAAGCTAAGCGACGACGGTTTAGGCAACGCCAAGCTGTAGTTTCCGCTGAACCATAAAAGGCCACCTATTTCTTTAATATTCAAACTTCTGTTTGCAGAAATAGGGCCATGCATCGAGAAACTACCCTGTGAAGCATTAACGAACTCGGTATTAGCGAGAGCTTTACTTTTATCCCATGCCGCAGGAGTAGGGCCCTTAGGGTTACCGGTGAACGTTGGGCTGTCGATATCGGCCTTTAGGGCTACTGCCGCCAGAAAACGGCGTACAGAAACCCAATGTTTACTGGCGGCGTCGGGTGCGGTTGTCATTTCTGCGACGGTGGCCTCGTCGCGCATGAAGCCCTGGACGGTGCTCACCAGCACAGCGATGTCAATCGTTCCCTGATTGATTGGAGCGTTCCAAGCCTTTATGCACCACATAACCGCCAGGTTTCGTGGGCGCGATTCACTTCCTCCTGTACTGCCAGATACCAGCCCGCCAATGCCGCCAGTCATCGAGCCAGGCGAGGTTTCTTGATATCCTTTTGCCGAGTTCGCACCACCGAGACCATAAACTTTCCCGAAAATCGAACCGACTGTGGGTTGTGCTCCGGTGATTCCAGATGCCCCCGCCCCCGCCCCCACGCTATCGACAAAACCAATGTCCTTATGGGTGTGAGCTTTGATGTCATCCCCTTGTAAGCTGCCAATTTCCCGGTTGGGGTCTACACCTCGGCCATGATCCCAGCCTCTCAGAAATTCACCGCGCGACTCAGGCAACTTGGAGCCACCCAGGAAGGCTGCTAGATCCGGGAACATCAGCGGGTCAAATTGGGAGCCGTCTACTTCCAGGAAGCCAGGTGGCAGCACCCCACGCGGGAATGGCAACATCGCCCCCACGGGAACCCCCGACGCGGTGGCGAGCAGTGCTTGCAGCTCGGCCTTTGTATAGGTGTCGGCAACCTTGAAGGATTTGAACGCCAGAATTTCTACACTGGTCCCCAAGTCGCAGGGGGTACGCATGGTTATCTTGGCGCCATCCGAAAGGAAGTCAGTGACCTCTCGGCCATCGCGCAGGACGACGGTAGCGCCGATAGTGTGGTCAGCAGGGAAGATGGTCTGTGCCACGGAAGCGGTAAACGAGTACCGCACAAACGCCTTGCCCGAGCCTACGCCACCGCCTAACTGGAAAGAGGTGCCATCGTAGTTGAGGTCATAGAGCGCATCGGCCTTGATGTCACCCGCCTCCACGTCGATCAAGCCCGCGTCACCAGCCTTTTTAACCGACTTCACGCCCAGTCCCGCGATTTTGGCGGTCACCGCCCCGGTATTGGTTGTCTTGGCGCGGAATTGGAAGCGTTGGCCAGGAGCGTAGTCAGGTAGCTTTGCCTCCTTGGCGACCAAAGAAAGGTCCAGGGCATTGGCGGTACCAGCCGCCAGCCCAAGCCACGCCAGAGGCCCGCTGTCCTTCGCAACGTCAGCGCGCAGCAGATACTGTGGGTGCGCGTTCGCAGCGCCCTCATGCGCCAGCAGCGCGGCCAGTGCCACGCTTTCGTTTGGATCTACTGTGAAACTGATGCTGTCGGCTGGTACCTGTGCGAATGCCAGGTCATTGAACAGCACATAGGACACGCCGTCGGTCTTGTAGGACGCGATCGAGCCGTCAGCCTTTGACCAGACAAAAACAAGCACGTCGCCGGACCAAAAGCCGATTTCTCCAATAGGCACTTCGCCCACATCTTCCCGCCAGGTACTGACCATGCGGATTTGATAAGGAGTCGGACGGCTCGCCCCAGCCAGGGGAACTTTTTTGCCTACGGGACTCTTGAGCGCCAGCTCTTCGCCGGTCGGGTCATAGTGATCACGCCCGAAAGATACCGCGTCTAATTGCAGCTCAATCCCCGTATTGGCGGCGTTGAATGCGGCCCTTTGGCCCGCCAACGTTAGCGTGGGGTTGATGATTACAGGATTTGCCATAAAGCCCCCGAGGGTTATTTGTGGCAAAGGGTACCGTCGGCGTGTGGCCCTACTAGGTGAAGGTTTGCATGTCTAAACGGTCTATCGAGCTGTAGGTAAAGTTGGCCCCGCTGCCTTTCGTACCAGTGCCGACGGTGGCCCTGCTTTCGATAGCAGGTTGCTGATAAAGAGCCGTGCCACTGGAGCGAACGACATTGACGCTATAGGCAATCATTCCGAGCGGGAACGTCAGCTTGGTGCGGCGTGCAGCACGCAGCTCCAGGACAAACCTAGCCGCGATCGCGGTCCTGGCCGCACGCAAAATGCGTTCAGGGACGATTTCCGTTTCAATGTCCACGCGTAGGCGGCTTGTCAGGAACCAATCAGCCTCATTTTCGCCCGCTGCGAGCATTTCCGACTCGCTCATCACGTCCACGGGATATTGGCCAGCCTTCTTGCACCAGAGCTGGTCGATTGTGTAGACGTCTCCGAACAAGGCCCGCAGGTAGAACTCCAAAAATTTGGTGCCGCGCTGTGGATTCAGGTAGCGCCAGGCCTTGAACAACATGCGCGTCTTTTCGCTGGTCGTGTCATTGAGCAGCGCCAGACCGTCGTTATTGAGTCCTCGACTGATAAAGGTGTCTGGCCCCAAGTGGGGCATACCCAGGGTGTTGGCGTCGACTACGGGCTCATTGAGCCGTTTGCGATATAGGCTCAGGAATAGAGCCTTAAACTCCGACTCAAGGTTGTCGTACTCGGCGCTTAACTGTAACGGCTTGAGGTCCATCAGCGTGCTGTCTCCGTATTCACGACCAAGCTCGCTTCCGTAACGTATCTGAAGTGCTCAGGTAAGTCCGCAGTGTCATCACCGATCACGTCCACAGAAACATCCGCGATACGCTGGGTGAGCGCCGGGACGTTCTCTCGCACGAGGTCGTACAGGTCTTTTTTCAGCATCTTGGCGTCACCACGCTTCGCCCAGGCCGACAACCGCCCGTAGTTCGCCAGCATCAATGATCGAACCGCCTGCCTGACCGCCGCCGCATCGTAGGTGGAAGGAACGTACAGCGTGATTTTCAAGGGCACGCTCTTTTCCAACACTGGTACAAACACAATCCGGTAGCTGTCGTCTGCGGTGCGAATAATGGTTGTGATTTGGTTCTCCAGTGCCTCCTTGCTGACGCCCTCCTTCAATGCCGCCACAAACAGCCTGTTCATGTGCTTAACGTCTGCGCCGCGTACCTCTTCCTCCCTGCGTTCGTTCCAGACGTTCAGGAACGTAACGGCGCCCAGTCGTTTGCGTACCAGAAAGTCGAAGTTTGAGAGATAAACGGCGTTCTCGCTGTAGATGCCAGGGTAGGAGCAGACTTCGCGCATGGTGGTGATGTTCATGGGCGCCTCGCCCGCCTGAATCACGTCTTTGAGGGCCATGACCGCTTTTTCAGTCGCGTCACTGTATTCAAAGTAAAACGCCATACCGTCACTTGGGCTTATGTTGCCTTCCGTGTCGTAGATGGAAATGGTGATGTTTGAACCGGTTGCGGGCTGCAACCCTGCCAGGCCGTTCACGCCAAACACCAAACTGACCACTTGATTCTCATCGGTCTGGATGTGATACATCAGGTCGCCGTCTGCGACGTTGCAGAATTCCGGGGCATAGTCCCACCCGGTCACGGACACTTCAGCCATGTAGCCGACGTCAGGGCCGGGCAGCTCGATGGTGTAGAACGGCTGGTTTTGCGCCACGGCGTGGATGATGCTGCGCAGTTCCACCTGGCGGGCCGTTATAACCCCCGTCTCACCTGGTGCGATTTGTGCCCCGGTTGAAACCCGCCACATACGCCCATTTTGGTCCCGTAATACCCGTCCTATGAGAATGCTCAAAACCGCAGTTGCGGTGTTCTCCACCTGCACCAGCGCGATACAGGGTGAGCCGAATGGCAGCACGCCCTTCACGGACGCGTCCGCCAGGACAGTCACGTCACGGGCCTTCAGGTATACCTCACCGGTTGTTACTTCCACCTGGTTGCTGAGGTCCGCCAACATGGCCGCCATGGACGCCAGGTTCTGCGTGATCAGCGGGTCACCGATCTGGAAGCGCTTGGCGATAGTCGGATAGCTGGCGATCTCGTTGACCGCATCCTGAATAAACTGGTCTTTAGTAATTGCCACGAGATACCTCTGACAGGTCAGAAAGGGACAACGTCTGCCCAGCCACTTCGATGTGGACGTTTTTTATGTCAACGCCCTCAGACGTTGCATACAGGTTGATGGTCCCCGCAGGGAGAGCACCCAAGACGGGAATGTCTTTGAGCATCTTGGCCAGGAACCAATCGGCGATCGGGGAACTCAGCGGCTTTTGCAGCATGTCTTCTACCGGGTTGCCGTAGGTGCTGCCGTAGTAGGTGTTGGGCTTGGTGCTCCACCAATGCGCGACCATCCGAAAGATCAGGTCAGTGTTTAACGTTTCGGCCATATGAGCGCACTCAGAATGCTTTGCGCGCATGTTGGCAAAGAAAACCGCCGCTCTCAGGCGACGGTTTGCCCATCAGAGGGGACGCATACCGATGCCGCCCGAGGATGCATGTGCGATGCCACGGTCGTTGACGTCCTGCGACAAAGGCATCTCCAGGGTGATGGACTGCGCCCCTTCTTTGCTGCGCCCACTGCCGGTGGGCGTTTTGACTTCGGGTGTGGCAGGGATCCGCATCTGGCTGGAGTCTGCTGCCGCTGGTGCGTAGCTGCTGATCCTCGGCGTAACCACTGTTGCCGGGGCGGACGTGTTCACCGCAGCTGTTGCACGGGCCTGTGATGCTGCCAGGATGCCGATCGGCGTGACCGCTTGAGCATTCCTTGCCACCTGGGCGTTCTGAACTGGGACGGCTGCGGGAGCGACCGGCGCCACCGACTGAGCACCCGCCAGGGTGGTAATGTTCGCTCCACGAGGCTGCGCCATGGGCAGCACCCCAATGGGGTTCGCTGTGTTGGCAGGAGTCGCACCTACCGGTGCAGCGCCCTTATCCCTGCGAGAGACCGTCGCCATAGTGCTGGCAACCGCAGTGCCAACTGCCGCTGGTGCCGCGACCCTCAGTTCATCCGCACGCCGGGTCGGCGTCAGGTCTCCTGCCTGCGCCTGGGCCAGATAAGCCTCGTACTTGCCTTCTACGTCCGCTAAACCATTGAGGCCGCCATTGGTGCGCCTTCTTGAACCTACAACGTCGCCAGCCTGGGCCAGCCTGTCGGCTCCTGAGCTTTTCCAGTGCTCTACAGCTATCTGCGCCGAGTACTTAGGGTCTATCGCCAGGTCAGGATTGTTCACCAGGTCGATCCCCAGCTTCTTGCCCATCGCTTCGTACTGGGCTTTGCCGGTTAACTGTATGGACCCCCGCCCACGGTACTTGAACCCGTCGCCTTGCTCGGTATTGCCCATTCGACCGCCGTAGACCTTGTTGGCGATCGCTTCAGGGTTACCGGCGTCCGTGCGGGCGTCTTCGGCATTTTTGTAGTATTTGGGAAAGACTTCCTGCAATCGCTTGGCCGAATAATTCAGGTTTTCTTCTTTACGCGTGAACCCCCCTGATTCGTGGTCCACGTTGGCCATCAGCATCGCTTTGGATTTAGGGTCGGTGATGCCCCCCGCGTCCATCGCCTTGATCATCTCGTCTTTGGCTGCGGCAGATCCACCGGTACCGACACGCCCACCCGATGCCTTGTAGAGGACGTTGGAGCCCACGTCCTTGGCGCGATCAACCTTGTTTTCTACATAGTCGGAGGCACTTTTCACCTTATCGACAACGGTATCCTTCCAGTCGGCAACCTTGTCAGTGATGCCCTTCCAGGTATCGCGCGCCCAGTCCGCCATACTGCTGAACGTGTTGCTGCCGAGTGTGACCAGCGTCAACCAGCCCTCTTTGACGTAGTCGAACGCGGCACTGGCCGTCTTAATTGCTACATCGGCGAACCCTGCCGCTGCGGTGGAAATGCTCTCAACAGCCTTGCTGAAGTCTACTGTCGATAGCCACTCACCAACCGCTGATCCTATGGCGTCACCCAACATGCCGCCTGCAATCGCACCAGCAGGGCCACCAACCAGGCCCGCCACGCCGCCGATCAGCCCGCCGACACCGCCGCCAACATTCCCCCACTTGTTCTTTTTGTTTTCGTCAGTGGACAGTTCCGGGTCATCGTTGGCCATCGCGCTGGATGCAACCATGCCGACGCCGAACAAGGCTCCCAAGACAGGCAATTTGCTCAATAGGCCTTTGCCCATGCCGAGAAGGCCCGCACCGGCCCCTCTGGTCAGCGTTCCGACACCGCCAAGCCTCCCGGCAGGGCGCGGGCCACCAGCGGCAGGAGGGGCGCCACCGGGAACCGGCGTTCTCGCACGAGCGCCTGCGGCTACAGTGCCGGGTTGCCCTGGTGTTCCGGCGTTAGCCGCTGGGCCCCCGGATCTGGAGGGGCCGCCGTTGCCGTTTCGGGCGGCAGCTCGTTCCTGCCACCGCCTGCGGGTGTCGCGAGCATCGGCGCCGCTTCTACGGGTGCGGCGCCCACTAGCATCCACACGGCCACGGGCACGCCCACCACGGCGCCCTCCCAACAGGCTTCCGGCAGCTCTTAACAGGCCACCCATACCAAGCAGGCGTCCCAAGGCTTTAAGCGGCAACATCAACGCCGACAGAAGCGCCATGAGCGGCGCAATCAACATGCCGAGCATTCCGCCCAGGCCGCGCCCCTTGATCTTGTTGCCGTCTGCCTGCGTTCTCCAGATGCGGCGCAGCCAACCAATGCTTTCCCGGTGCTCCTTGGTCTGTTTGGCGTCATCACCACGCCCAAACAGGGCGCCGAACGGCTTAACCAGTGCCGAAACAGGCGAAAGGATCCCGCTGACCTCTTTGGCTGCTTGAATCGTTGGGTCAACGTTGTCGACGTCGGATGTCATCCGTTGCGAAGCATCGCGCACCGCAGAGGAAATAGCCCCGCCAATCGACTTGGCCGAGCTTTCGGACGTTGGGCGCTCTACGCTTTTGTCCTCGTCCTTGTTTTGCCCGCGCGTGGTGAAGCGGCCCGATTCGTCACGCGTACCTGGCGGACGCGGAGATACGGCGTCGCGGCCATTCACAACGATCACATTTTTGCGCCAGTCGCCAGCAGGATTGGCGGGTGACTGTTCCCGAGCTGTCGGCGATGTCGGCGCCGGTACCCGAACCCTGGCCGCCGACGTCGCACGCGGCACCTCGGGGCTATTTACTGTGTTGTTGACGATGGTTGGCGCACGGCTCGCGCCAGCGGGCTCAGGCAAGATAGGCGCGTTTGCTGTACCCAGTTGGCCCAAACGCTTGGCGATATCGCTGGTGTTGGCATCGATGGAGCGTAAAAGCTTCAGCTCCTGCGCAAGCTGCTCGATCTCATCAGCGATGCTCTCACCGCGTAGAAAGCCGGACTCCGGGTCATGCTTAAGCTGGTCCATGGTGATTAGCGCCCCTGAATAACGGAGCCGATGACCGAAATGGCCGCTTTGACGCCCTTGGTGACCGTGTCTATCGCACTTTTGTCCTTATCGTCCTTGTCCGACGGTTCCTGATAGCCAGGCAGGTCATCCCTGGCCATAAAACGATTGGCTGTGTCGAGCATGGCCGTGCCCTCATCCATGGAAATGCCGCGCTCCATGACTGTCGGCGCGTTGTCGAGCATCGGCGCCGAGATACCGACCTTGGCCAGTTTCTCCAGCAACACGGCATTGAACTCGACCAATTCATCATTGGCCTTGCATTGTTCCAGGTAGGAAGTGCAGATACTGGCGGCGTGGGCGTCAGATTCCTTGATCATCATGTCTACGGAGTCGAGCAGCGCCGCACTGTCAGACGCAAACGTGTCGGTCTCCGCGAATGCCCCAGGGGTCACGCTATCGAGCATCACCGCATACCCACGGTTGTTGTCGTAGTTTGGCGCCCGCACCAGGTCCATGCCGAAATACCCCTTGGGTACCCGCACGCCGCCCTCTTCAGGGGCATAGATGGCCGAACTGAAGCCGTAGGCCTTGCTATCCCACAGGCGCTGCCCGACTCGCCCAGGGGCGCTATTCAAAAACTCCTGCTCGTGCTCCACATCGCCGTTGGGATAGCACTTGATGTAAATCGTACGCACACCCGGTTCCAGCACTACCTCCTTGCCGTCAACAATCACCGTTTCCGGGACGTCGAGCCCGAATTTCTCACGGTACTGGTGGCCTATGTAGCCAACCACATCGCCCTTACGGATTGACTCCTGAAGCGCTGGACCGTTGAGCAAGCGCATGGCGGCGTCAATGTCGATCTTGCGCGGCTGGCCGGTGTAGGTGCGCCCGGTGTCGTTCAAGTTGTAGCGAATAACGCCCGTGCGCTTACTCATCGCCATCGTCCCCTTCTTCGTCGTTGTTGCTGTCGGTACCACCAGGCGGCGGTAGATTCATGTCATTGTCTCCGCCGCCAAAGCCTGGCTGTGGCGGCGGTTTTGCGTTGGCCAGGCCTTTGGCGTAGACCTCGGCGGCTTCCTGGTCGAGTTCTGCCGTCTTGGCCAGCATGAAAGCGTTGGTTTCTTCCGACATGCCCACGTCGCGCATTTGCGCCAGCACCTGGACCAGGATGGCGGCCTTGTTCATGGCGCGTTCGGAGCTGAGCTGCTTTTCAGCCTCAAGCGCGGCGATCGAGCCATAGAAGTTGATGGTGTAGGGGCGCTCTGCGTCAGGCCAGCAGAAACCGTACTTGGCCAGCATGTGGCGGTCGATAAGGTCATTGGCCATCTTGGTGTAGCTGGTACGCAGCATCCTGGCCCGTTCGGCACCTTGGCTGCTGGTGCGGTTGAACCCGCCATCGCCCAGGCCACCTGATAACTGATCGGCGAAACCCAGCATGGAAATGTCGGTACCGAGGGTGCCCGCCAGCTTCTTGGCATGAAAGAGCACGTCCTCGACGTTCAAGTTCTGGCCACTGGCGCCTGACGCGAGGCTACTTACCTGGGTCAGTTGCTTTTGGCTCCACACCGGCATGATGTTGAAGTTTCGCGCTGTCGAGTAGACACCCTCACTGATTTGCCTTTCGGCCCGCTCCTTCATCGCGAGAATCATCTTGGATGTGTTCTCGATAATGCGTTTTCGTTGTTCCTTGGTTGTGTCGGATAGGTCCAGAGCCAACAGAACCTCTTCGATTGAGCTTGAAATACGTTGACCCACTAGGCCACGCAAGGCAGCGTAAAGGTTGTCGAAATCGTGCTCCGCCGCTTCCAGTAGCGAGCCACCCACAAGTGCTGGGAGCGGCACTATGCGTGTGAGGTCTTTCGCCTCCAGGTTGATTTTTTGGGCATTTTCGATGGCCTTCATCTGCGGCAACATCAACATGCGCGGCATTTTCATGCGCACGATATCCAGATGACTCATGCGGCTCGTGCCCTTTTCGCCCACATTCACTACATAACCGACGGTGCGACCAAGCTCTTCATATGGCTGTATCAGTGGCGGGAACATAGTTTCGTGGTCGAGGGCGATAACCCCTTTTTTGGGTACCGTGTACGCGCGTGCATACCCGTCACCGAAGCCTGCTGCGTTGAAGGACATGGAGTGAGCGCTGTCATTCAGCATCTTGAGCACGCCCGCCAGGTCGGCGACCATTTTTTTGTCGGCGCTGCTGATCTTTGGCTTGGGCTCGATAAAAATCGTTTCGCCAGTGGTTTCGTGTCCGCCCAGCGCCATTTGGACGTTGTTACGCAGGGCCGTGGAAATGAGCCCTTCCTGCATCATGAAGTGGTACTTGATGTAAATCTGCGAACGCGTGCGCATCGGCTTGCCAGAGTTACCCAGCATCATTTCCATGCCAACGTATTCGGCATCGAACGTTGGCACGGCATCAAGCCTGTGATTCGCCTGGTCGGCTGCCTGGCCGGGCGTCATGTCAGAGAGTTCGCCGCCCAAGATCAAGTCAGCAGCCTTTCGGGTACCGTTGGCCAAGCGCGCCAGCAGGCCCTGTTTCTGATCAGTTGAATTAGCCATTCACGTACACACTAAGGCTTGGATTAACCTTAAGCGTACAGACGCCAGAACCCCCGGCTGGCCGAGGGTTTGCCCCTTTCTTAGTAGTCGTCGAGACCCAGGGCTTCGCTCATTGCTTCGTCAGGGCGCAGATTGAGAAGGTATTTGCGGGTGTAGGGTGGGATGTTGACGGAGCCGGTCACGTCGACAATCTCAAAATTGATGATTATCCCCTCGCCCATAAGTAGTGCGATCAGCATACGTTTGTCTGGCTGCACGTACTCTGCGGTACCGGGCTCTGCAAGGGGCTCTATAGACGCCTCAATCA
>Ga0308168_1000236_pt1 | contig 82901 bp, 76 predicted proteins | sample PhyCR2_FD_202133 | JGI IMG/M metagenome (GOLD analysis project Ga0308168, IMG submission 202133) | Phyllosphere microbial communities from UC Gill Tract Community Farm, Albany, California, United States - DLSLRC.R2 | ecosystem: Host-associated > Plants > Phyllosphere > Unclassified | place: USA...
TATTACGCATTCCCATCATGTTCATGCTGCTGGTGCGCGTGTTCAGTTTTGAACTCGGCCAGCAACTTTGCTTGCTCTTCAGTCAGAGCCAGGTTTTCCAGAAGTTCAGGTCTTCTAAGCCAGGTTCGGCCCAGCGACTGCTTCAAACGCCAGCGACGTATCTCGGCATGGTTTCCAGACAGTAACACCGCCGGGACTTCCATCCCTTCTAACACTTCAGGACGAGTATAGTGTGGGCAGTCCAGCAACCCATCGGCAAAGGAATCTTCCGTTGCCGAAGCTTCATGGCCCAGTACACCCGGAATGAACCGGGCAACGGAGTCAATCAGCGTCATCGCTGGTAACTCACCACCGCTGAGAACGTAATCGCCGATAGACCATTCTTCGTCAATCTCGGTTTGAATTACGCGCTCATCTATCCCTTCGTAGCGACCACAGACCAGAATCAGCTTTTGATTCGTCGCCAGTTCGCTCACGCCCGCTTGATCAAGCTTGCGTCCCTGAGGTGACAGATAAATCACCTTTGCGCCTTCACCTGCCGCGGCTTTTGCTGTGTGAATGGCATCCCGCAAGGGTTGCACCATCATCAACATCCCCGGTCCGCCGCCGTAAGGACGATCGTCCACGGTACGGTGCCGGTCATGCGTGAAGTCACGAGGACTCCAGCTCTGGATGCTCAGCAGGCCATTCTTTACTGCCCGGCCAGTTACCCCGTAATCGGTAATCGCGCGGAACATTTCAGGAAACAGGCTAATTATGCCAATCCACATAGCGCCGTCTTTTACCGTTTATCCGGAGAATTTAAAAACCAGGATCCCAATCTACTTCAATCGTTTGAGTAGCGAGATCGACTTTCTTGATAACCTGTCCATCGAGGAACGGAACCAACCGCTCCTTGATGCCAAATGCATCTTTCAGGTTTGCCCTAATGACGAGAACGTCATTTGACCCGGTTTCCATCATGTCGATGACTTTCCCCAGGCTATAACCTTCAGTGGTGACCACCTGGCAACCCATAAGGTCTTTCCAGTAGTAGTCGCCCTCTTCCAGCTGCGGCAACTGCGACGAATCCACGATAATTTCACAATTAGTCAGTGCATTCGCGGCATCACGATCGTCAATGCCTTTCAGCTTGATGATGATGTCCTGATTGTGGTGACGCCAGCTTTCCAGCTCGACCTCTTCCCACTTACCGGCTTTCTGGATAAACCAGGGCTGGTAATCAAAAATGCTATCAGCGTCTTCAGTGGAGGAAAACACTCTGAGCCAACCACGGATACCGTAGCAAGAACCCATTTTTCCCAATACGATCGGTTCAACAGGTGCTTTATTGCTCATCATGACCACCGTGACAGATTAAGCTGCTTTGTTTGCTGCTTTGATCAGCGTAGCAACGCGATCGGAAACAGTAGCGCCCTGGCCAACCCAGTGAGCGATACGATCCAGATCCAGACGAGTTTCTTCTTCTGCGCCAGCGGCCAGTGGGTTGAAGAAACCAACGCGCTCGATGAAGCGACCGTTGCGTGCATTACGGCTGTCAGTCACAACAACCTGGTAGAACGGACGCTTTTTAGCGCCGTGACGAGCTAAACGAATAGTTACCATAACATCCTCTTGTGTGAATAAAACAACCGGGCCCCATCGAGGAACGGAGCCCGGGTGTCATATTAAAAGCCCGAAAATTTTACTCATTTTCGGGCAAAAAGCAATCTCAAAAGCGATTATCGCCCAGGAAAGCCGGGTGGCATCATGCCTTTCATCCCGCGCATCATCTTCGCCATGCCGCCTTTCTTCATTTTCTTCATCATGCGCTGCATGTCGTCGAACTGTTTCAGAAGGCGGTTAACGTCCTGCACCTGCATGCCGCAACCGGCTGCGATACGGCGTTTACGGGAACCTTTGATGATGTCCGGGTTAGCGCGTTCTTTCAACGTCATCGAGTTGATGATCGCCTCCATACGCACCAGCACTTTATCATCCATCTGCGCTTTCACGTTGTCTGGGATCTGCCCCATGCCCGGCAGTTTGCCCATCAGGCTGGCCATGCCGCCCATGTTTTTCATCTGGCGCAACTGCTCAAGGAAGTCGGTCAGATCGAAACCGTCGCCTTTTTTCAGCTTGCTGGCGAGTTTTTCCGCCTGCGCACGGTCAACCTTGCTCTCGATATCTTCAATCAGCGACAGCACGTCGCCCATGCCGAGGATACGGGAGGCAATACGATCCGGGTGGAACGGCTCCAGCGCTTCGGTTTTCTCGCCCACGCCAAGGAATTTAATCGGCTTACCGGTGATGTGGCGAATCGAGAGCGCCGCACCGCCGCGGGCGTCGCCGTCCACTTTGGTCAGCACCACGCCGGTTAACGGCAGCGCTTCGTTAAACGCTTTCGCGGTATTCGCCGCATCCTGACCGGTCATGGCGTCGACAACAAACAGGGTCTCTACCGGGTTGATAGAGGCATGCACCTGCTTGATCTCATCCATCATCGCTTCGTCAACGTGCAGACGACCGGCGGTATCCACCAGCAGCACGTCGTAGAATTTCAGCTTCGCCTCTTTCAGCGCGGCGTTAACGATGTCGACAGGCTTCTGGGCCACGTCTGACGGGAAAAAATCCACACCAACCTGCTCGGCCAGGGTTTCCAGCTGTTTGATCGCCGCCGGGCGATAGACGTCCGCAGAGACCACCAGCACTTTCTTCTTGTGCTTCTCACGCAGGAATTTACCCAGCTTACCGACGCTGGTCGTTTTACCCGCCCCCTGCAGGCCCGCCATCAGCACCACGGCCGGTGGCTGAGCCGCCAGGTTAAGCACCTGGTTCTCTTCGCCCATCGCCGAAACCAGTTCGTTACGAACGATTTTGACGAACTCCTGACCCGGGGTCAGGCTCTTGTTAACTTCATGACCAACCGCCTTCTCTTTAACGCGGTTGATAAAATCACGAACAACCGGCAACGCGACGTCTGCTTCCAGCAGCGCCATGCGCACTTCGCGCAGCGTTTCCTTGATGTTCTCTTCAGTAAGGCGTCCGCGGCCGCTGATGTTGCGCAGCGTGCGCGACAAACGATCGGTTAAATTATCAAACATTGTCTCTCGCCTGAGTAGAAACGTTGGGCCGCATTGAGCGACACATACACAGAATTTTGCCGGAGTATAACATGAAGGCGTCTTTGTTGTTATGCAACGGTTGGAGCAGGCGTCACGTAACGTTATACTGCTTCTCTTTCTTATTAAGACAACTGTCGATGCCTATATGCCTGTTTTCGCACTGATCGCCCTTGTTGCCTACTCTGTCAGCCTCGCGCTGATCGTTCCCGGACTGCTGCAAAAAAACAGCGGCTGGCGGCGCATGGCTATTCTTTCCGCGGTGATCGCACTGATAAGCCACGCGTTTGCGCTGGAATCACGTATCATCCCCGGCGACGGCAGCGTGCAAAACCTGAGCGTCCTCAACGTCGGCTCGCTGGTCAGTTTGATGATCTGTACGGTAATGACCATCGTGGCGTCTAAAAATCGCGGCTGGCTGCTGCTACCGATTGTCTATACCTTCGCGCTGATCAATCTGGCCTTAGCCACCTTTATGCCCAATGAATTCATTACGCATCTGGAAGCGACCCCGGGGATGCTGGTGCATATCGGCCTGTCGCTGTTTGCCTACGCGACGTTGATCATCGCGGCGCTTTACGCCATGCAGCTCGCCTGGATTGACTACCAGTTGAAAAACAAAAAGCTGGCGTTTAACCATGAAATGCCGCCGCTGATGGTCATTGAGCGTAAAATGTTCCACATCACCCAGGTCGGGGTGGTGCTGCTGACGCTCACGCTCTGCACAGGCCTGTTCTACATGAAGAACCTGTTCAGCGTGGAGAATATCGATAAAGCGGTGCTCTCCATCATCGCGTGGTTTGTCTATATTGTCCTGTTATGGGGCCATTATCATGAAGGCTGGCGCGGTCGCCGCGTGGTCTGGTTCAACGTCGCGGGGGCGGGCATTCTCACCCTTGCCTATTTTGGCAGCCGCTTCATACAGCAATTTGCTGGCTAAGAAACAAAGGAGTTCCCCCTGGAACACATCTCTACCACCACGCTGATCGTTATCCTGATCGTCATGGTGGTCATCTCCGCCTATTTCTCCGGCTCGGAAACCGGCATGATGACCTTAAACCGCTACCGGTTACGTCATCGTGCCAAACAGGGTAACCGTGCCGCACGTCGCGTTGAAAAACTGCTCCGCAAGCCGGATCAACTGATAAGCCTGGTGCTCATCGGTAACAACCTCGTCAATATTCTTGCCTCAGCTCTGGGCACCATCGTCGGTATGCGCCTGTACGGCAACGCCGGGGTCGCTATCGCCACCGGCGTGCTGACGTTTGTGGTACTGGTGTTTGCTGAAGTGCTGCCTAAGACCATCGCCGCGCTTTACCCGGAGAAAGTCGCCTACCCGAGCAGCTTCCTGCTGGCGCCGCTGCAAATCCTGATGATGCCGCTGGTCTGGTTGCTGAATATGGTGACGCGCGTACTGATGCGGCTGGTGGGCATCAAAGCCGATGTCACCATCAGCAGCGCGCTCAGCAAAGAGGAACTGCGCACCATCGTGCACGAATCCCGCACGCAGATTTCCCGGCGCAATCAGGACATGCTCCTGTCGGTGCTGGATCTGGAAAAAGTGAGCGTGAACGACATCATGGTGCCGCGGAACGAAATCGTCGGTATCGACATCAACGATGACTGGAAAGCCATCGTCCGCCAGCTGACGCACTCCCCGCACGGGCGCATCGTGCTCTATCGCGACTCGCTGGATGATGCCATCAGCATGCTGCGCGTGCGTGAAGCGTACCGCCTGATGACCGAGAAAAAAGAGTTCACCAAAGAGGTTATGCTGCGCGCCGCCGACGAAATTTACTATGTGCCGGAAGGAACGCCGCTCAGCACGCAGCTGGTTAAATTCCAGCGCAACAAGAAAAAAGTCGGCCTGGTCGTCAATGAATACGGCGACATTCAGGGACTGGTGACGGTCGAAGATATTCTGGAAGAGATAGTCGGCGACTTTACTACGTCAATGTCGCCTTCTCTCGCGGAAGAGGTCACCCCGCAAAACGACGGTTCAGTGCTGATTGACGGGAGCGCGAACATTCGCGAACTCAATAAAGCCTTTAACTGGCATTTGCCGGAAGATGAAGCGCGTACGATTAACGGGATGATTCTGGAAGCGCTGGAGGAGATCCCGGCGGCAGGCACGCGGGTGCGCATTGAGCAGTACGATATTGATATCCTGGACGTGCAGGACAATATGATTAAGCAGGTGAAGGTTCTGCCCGTCACGCCGCTTCGGGAAAGTATTGCCGAATAAAATGTAGGCCGGGTAAGGCGAACCCCGCCACCCGGCACTACAGGTAGCAAATTACGCTTTCGCTTTCGCCACGGTCACCATCGCAGCGCGAATGGTACGGCCGTTCAGGGTATACCCTTTCTGCATCACGCCCAGCACTTTACCGGCTTCAATCTCTTCAGATTCGACCATCGCAATCGCCTGGTGGACGTTTGGATCCAGCGGAACGTTGGTATCGGCAATCACTTCCACGCCAAACTTACGCACCACGTCGAGCATGGATTTCAGCGTCAGTTCGATACCTTCGATCATCGCCGCATTGTCCGGGTTCGCTTTATCAGCCACTTCCAGGGCGCGATCGAGGCTATCAATCACCGGCAGCAGTTCGTTGACGAATTTCTCCAGCGCGAATTTATGCGCCTTCTCAACGTCCTGCTCGGTACGACGACGCAGGTTTTCCATTTCCGCCTTGATACGCAGAACACTTTCGCGTTCGCGATTCTGTGCTTCTACCAGTTGGGCTTCCAGATTCGCAATTTTTTCATCGCGCGGGTCCACCTGCTCAGCAGATGCGTCTGGCTCTACTGCCTCAACTTCATCGTGCTGTTCCGTGATAATTTCTTCAGGGGCTTGCCCCTCAGGCGTTTTCTGTTCTTTACTACTCATGAATTTCTCCGCGTTTTTCTGCATTCATCTCGCTAACTTCGCTTATTATGGGGATCAGTTTCCTGGATTCAAGGGAACAAGAGAGATTGTCATCATTCATCAGGCACAAGGACCTCCAGAAAATGAATAATCATTTCAGGTGTATTGGGATCGTCGGGCATCCGCGTCACCCTACCGCATTGACGACACATGAAATGTTGTATCGCTGGTTGTGTAGCAAAGGCTATGAAGTGATGGTCGAGCAGCAGATTGCGCAGGAGCTGCAGCTCAAGAGCGTCAAAACCGGCACGCTGGCTGAGATTGGTCAACAGGCCGATCTCGCCGTGGTGGTGGGCGGTGACGGAAACATGCTCGGTGCCGCACGCACGCTGGCGCGCTATGATATCAAGGTTATCGGCATCAACCGAGGCAATCTCGGCTTTTTAACCGATCTCGATCCGGACAACGCGCAACAGCAACTGGCTGACGTGCTGGAAGGTCACTATATCAGCGAAAAGCGCTTCTTACTGGAAGCGCAGGTGTGCCAGCAGGACTGCCAGAAGCGCATCAGCACCGCGATTAACGAGGTCGTACTTCACCCCGGTAAAGTGGCGCATATGATTGAGTTCGAAGTCTATATCGACGAAATCTTTGCCTTCTCGCAGCGCTCTGACGGGCTGATTATCTCCACTCCAACCGGCTCAACCGCCTACTCACTTTCTGCGGGTGGCCCCATTCTGACGCCCTCGCTGGATGCCATTACCCTGGTGCCGATGTTCCCGCACACGCTCTCCGCCCGCCCGTTGGTCATCAACGGTGACAGCACGATACGTCTGCGCTTCTCGCACCGCCGTAACGACCTGGAGATCAGTTGCGACAGCCAGATTGCGCTGCCGATCCAGGAAGGTGAAGATGTCCTCATTCGCCGATGCGATTACCACCTGAACCTGATTCACCCGAAAGATTACAGCTATTTCAACACATTAAGCTCGAAGCTCGGCTGGTCAAAAAAATTGTTCTGATTTTACATCCAGGACTTTACTGTATAAAAAACCAGTTTATACTGTATGAAAACACAGTCATGGTTTTTCATACAGGAAAACAATTATGCTGGCACAACTGACCATCAGCAACTTTGCCATAGTTCGTGAGCTTGAGATCGATTTCCACAGCGGCATGACGGCGATCACCGGGGAAACCGGTGCGGGTAAATCCATTGCCATTGATGCCCTCGGCTTGTGCCTTGGCGGCCGCGCCGAGGGAGACATGGTGCGCAGGGGCGCAAATCGCGCCGACCTGTGCGCCCGTTTCTCCCTGAAAGACACGCCTGCCGCCCAGCGCTGGCTCGAACAGAACCAGCTTGAAGATGGGCGTGAGTGTTTACTTCGCCGCGTGATCAGCAGCGACGGCCGTTCCCGTGGTTTTATCAACGGCACGGCGGTCCCCCTCTCTCAGCTTCGCGAACTCGGCCAGCTGCTTATTCAGATCCACGGTCAGCACGCGCATCAGCAGTTAGTCAAACCAGAACAGCAGAAAGCATTGCTTGATGGCTATGCGGGTGAGTACGCGCTTACTCAGCTCATGGCAGAACACTACCGTCTGTGGCATCAGAGCTGCCGGGAGCTGGCTCAGCATCAGCAGCAAAGCCAGGAGCGCGCCGCGCGTGCGGAGCTGCTGGCGTACCAGCTTAAGGAGCTGAACGAATTCAATCCGCAGGCGGGTGAGTTTGAGCAAATCGACGAGGAGTACAAGCGCCTCGCCAACAGTGGCCACCTGCTCTCAACCAGCCAGAATGCGCTCAATATGCTCGCTGATGGCGAAGACGCGAACCTGCAGAGCCAGCTCTATAGCGTTCGTCAGCTGATCACCGAGCTGGCTGGCATGGACAGCAAACTCTCTGGCGTACTGGATATGCTGGAAGAGGCCGCGATTCAAATCTCAGAAGCCAGTGACGAACTGCGCCACTACTGTGAGCGTCTGGATCTCGACCCGAACCGTCTGTTTGAACTGGAACAGCGCATCTCCCGTCAGATCGCCCTGGCGCGTAAGCACCATGTTACGCCGGAAGAGCTGCCGGGCTACTATCAGGCTCTGCTGGAAGAGCAGCAGCAGCTTGACGATCAGGCTGACTCGCAGGAAACCCTTTCTCTGGCGGTGAACCTGCATCATGAACAGGCGCTGGCCACAGCGCAAAAGCTGCATGAAATCCGTCAGCATTACGCTCAGGAACTCAGCCAGCACATCACCGACAGCATGCATACGCTGGCAATGCCGCACGGTGTATTCACCATTGATGTTCGCTTTGAAGAGAATCACCTGACGGCGGAAGGTGCGGATCGCATTGAGTTCCGTGTCACCACCAACCCGGGCCAACCGCTTCAGGCTATCTCCAAAGTCGCCTCCGGCGGCGAGCTGTCGCGTATTGCGCTGGCGATTCAGGTTATTACCGCGCGTAAAATGGAAACCCCGGCGCTGATTTTCGATGAGGTGGATGTCGGGATCAGCGGTCCAACGGCGGCGGTTGTCGGCAAACTGCTGCGTCAGTTAGGCGAATCAACGCAGGTGATGTGCGTCACTCACCTGCCGCAGGTTGCGGGCTGTGGTCATCATCACTTTATTGTCAGCAAAGAAACCGATGGCGAAATGACGGAAACGCACATGATGCCGCTCGATAAACGTGCACGTCTGCAGGAGCTGGCACGCCTGCTCGGCGGTAGTGAAGTCACGCGTAATACGCTCGCGAACGCGAAAGAACTGCTGGCGGCATAAACTTTTTCGGGATCTCAGGGTCATAGAGAACAACAAAAACGCCGCCAGACCGGTTTCAAAGTGGGGCAAGGTCTATTATCATCGGCATATTACATATGAGCCGCGTTCTGCTCGGGCCCGAAAAGGAATCAAATCACTATGCGTTGTAAAATGCTGACCGCTGCCGCAGCGGTTCTTCTGATGTTGACCGCAGGCTGTTCCACTCTGGAGAAAGTGGTTTACCGTCCTGACATCAACCAGGGGAACTACCTTACCCCTAACGATGTGTCCAAAATCCGTGTGGGGATGACACAACAGCAGGTCGCTTATGCACTGGGAACCCCGATGATGTCCGATCCGTTCGGCACTAACACCTGGTTCTATGTATTCCGTCAGCAGCCAGGCCATGAAGATGTGACCCAGCAGACCCTGACGCTGACTTTCAGCAGCGCCGGTGTGTTGACCAACATCGACAACAAACCTGCCCTGACCAAATAATCAGGCGTCAGAAATGCAAAAAGGTGCTCAATGAGCACCTTTTTTGTATCTGAATTCTTACGCAGAGTCGTAGCCCCGGTAAACGCAGCGCCACCGGGGGAGAAAGCACTACTTACTCGCCTTCTCGGCACGCTGGCGACGCAGCTCTTTCGGGTCGGCAATCAGCGGACGATAAATCTCCACCCGATCGCCCTCTTTCAGCACGTCACCCAGCTTCACCGGACGGCTGTAAATACCGACCTTATTTTTCGCCAGGTCGATATCACTGCGAAGCTCGAGGATGCCGGACGCGCGGATAGCCGCTTCTACGGTCGCGCCCTCGTCCAGCATCACGCGCTGCAAATACTGTTTCTCTGGCAGCGCGTACACCACTTCCACAGCAATCTTATGCGACACTGTAAACCTCTTTGGCGCGGGTCGTGAACGCCTGAACCATATTCGAGGCCAGCTCTTTAAAGATGCGGCCAAACGCCAGCTCAATCAGCTTATTGGTAAATTCAAAGTCCAGATGGAACTCAATACGGCAGGCGTCCGCGCTCAGTGGGGTAAACTTCCAGCCCCCCATCAGCGTTTTAAACGGACCATCGACCAGATGCATCAAAATACTCTGATTGCTGGTCAGCGTATTGCGGGTGGTGAACGTCTTGCTGATCCCCGCTTTGGAGACATCCACCGCCGCGGTCATCTGCGTCGGGCCAGACTCCAGAACGCGGCTTCCGGTACACCCCGGAATAAATTCTGGATAAGACTGAACATCGTTCACTAACTGATACATCTGTTCCGCGCTGTAAGGCACAAGCGCAGTACGGCTAATCTGAGGCATAGCATTTTCCATGGTCACACAACGGACAAATAATAACATTTATCACCTGTTAAAAAAACGCTAAGCCTCATCTCGTGCTAAGATAGCGCGTTAGACCTCACAGGACGCAATGAGGTGACTTTTTGAAATCAGATTACCGACGGCTTTACGACACTTATGACGAAGAAAAAAGCACATAAACCAGGCTCGGCGACCATTGCGCTCAACAAGCGTGCGCGCCACGAGTATTTCATTGAAGAAGAATTCGAAGCTGGCCTTGCGTTGCAGGGCTGGGAAGTAAAATCGCTGCGCGCCGGGAAAGCCAATATCGGCGACAGCTACGTGATCCTGAAAGATGGCGAAGCTTTCCTGTTCGGTGCGAACTTTACGCCGCTGACCGTCGCCTCGTCACATTACGTGTGTGACCCAACGCGCACCCGTAAGCTGCTGCTAAACAAGCGTGAGCTGGAATCTCTCTACGGACGCATCAACCGCGAAGGTTTCACCGTGGTCGCCCTGTCACTGTACTGGAAAAACGCCTGGTGCAAGGTGAAGGTTGGCGTCGCGAAGGGTAAAAAGCAGCACGACAAACGTACTGACCTGAAAGAGCGCGAGTGGCAGCTTGATAAAGCGCGCATCATGAAAAACGCAGGACGTTGATTCTGCACACTTATTGTACTATTCAATAAGTTAGCGTTCCGGGCTGGTATCCAGGAAGTGAAATCTGGTATACTCAGTTCAACACTATTGGGGCTGATTCTGGATTCGACGGGATTTGCGAAACCCAAGGTGCATGCCGAGGGGCGGTTTGCCTCGTTAAAAGCCGCAAAAAAATAGTCGCAAACGACGAAAACTACGCTTTAGCAGCTTAATAACCTGCTCTGAGCCCTCTCTCCCTAGCTTCCGCTCTTAAGACGGGGATCAAAGAGAGGTCAAACCCAAAAGAGATCGCGTGGAAGCCCTGCCTGGGGTTGAAGCGTTAAAACTAATCAGGCTAGTTCGTTAGTGGCGTGTCTGTCCGCAGCTGGCGTGCGAATGTAAAGACAAACTAAGCATGTAGTACCGAGGATGTAGAAATTTCGGACGCGGGTTCAACTCCCGCCAGCTCCACCAAATCATGATCCGGATACGTCCGGTGAAGTACAGAAAGCCCGCACGGCACAAGCCCTGCGGGCTTTTTTGTGTCTGTTGTTGTCCGAGAGCATCCGGCTAAATCCATAGAAAATTGGTACACGTTTAGGTACACGCTATACTGTAACCCATTAAACGTGTACCAATTATGGAAGGGTTCCAGACATGGCGCGCATCACACGCCCTCTCACTAATAACGAAATCCTCAAAACAAAACCCCGCGAAAAAGACTTCACTATTCATGATGGTGATGGCCTGTTCTTACTCGTTAAAACCACTGGTAAAAAGCTCTGGCGCTTCCGTTACCAACGTCCAGTAAGTGGTTGCCGAACCAATTTAAGTCTCGGTTCATACCCTGCCCTTACGCTAGCAGCAGCTCGTCAGATACGGGACCGGTATTTAACTACACTAGCGCAAGGCATGGATCCACAACAGCAGCAAAAACAAGCATCAGAACAACGCCAGATTGAGTTAGACAGCATTTTCTCAACTGTGGCCGCTAACTGGTTCCAGATTAAAAGCAGAAGCGTCACAGAAGATTATGCAAAAGACATCTGGCGCTCATTAGATAAAGATGTGTTCCCTGCTATAGGCGCTATAACAGTTCAGGAGATAAAGGCTAGAACTATTGTTGAAGCATTAGAACCAATCAAAGCTCGTGGAGCGTTAGAGACAGTTCGTCGCTTGGTACAACGTATCAATGAAATCATGATTTATGCTGTTAACATTGGTCTCATTGACGCTAATCCTGCATCAGGCGTAGGTATGGCTTTTGAGAAACCCAAAAAGCAAAACATGCCAACGCTGCGGCCTGAAGAACTGCCTAAACTGATGCGTTCTTTGATTATGTCAAACTTGTCCGTTCCGACTCGTTGCCTTATAGAATGGCAACTCCTGACTCTCGTGCGCCCATCTGAAGCATCTGGTGCACGATGGGAAGAGATCGATCTCAAGAACAAATTCTGGACGATTCCAGCCGAACGTATGAAGGCAAGACGAGAACATGTTGTTCCTCTATCACCGCAGGCGTTACAAATTCTTGAAGTGATGAGGCCTATAAGTGCACATCGAGAATATGTATTCCCAAGTAGAAATGATCCAAAGCAGCCAATGAACAGCCAAACTGCTAACGCTGCCCTGAAAAGGATCGGATATGGTGGTAAATTAGTGGCACATGGTCTAAGGAGTATTGCCAGCACTGCATTGAACGAGGCAGAATTTAATAGCGATGCTATTGAAGTTTCTTTGGCACATTCCGATAAAAATGAAGTAAGAAGAGCTTACAACCGTTCCATCTACCTAGATACCAGAACGGTAATGATGGACTGGTGGGGAAATTTTGTGAGTAAGAACTCATTATAAGGAGATCAAATGCTGCGTGACATGGTTGATGTTACGGATGATAAGAGCCTAACACAAGGCACAATTTTCAATTGTGCCTATTGTGCTTCGCACCCAAACAATGAAACATTAGGCCTGGTTATAACAGCTAGATGTGACATAGCTAATAAAGACAAGGTTAAGTTTTATAATTTTATACCGGCAATTCCATTTGAAATCTGGAGAGAAAAAGAGCTATTACCTCTTATAAAAAAACAAGTTTTTAAAAATTTAGACAACCAATATTCAGATTTGCTAGCTAAAGCAAAATTCTCAAAAATGAATATTGAAACCTATGGCTTTGACAGGATTTATGAGGTTATCGTTGAAAAAAAACTACTTAACCCTAAACAGATAACTCAACTAAACACTTTAAAAGAAAAAATAAATTGCTTAGAGCAAAACTCTGCCTATTCTAAGTTAGTAAGCTATTTTCATGACGAGTCAAAAAAAATACTCTGTGACATTATTGAAAATAAAAATCCTGACTATTTCTTCATCGATAATGTTCTTGGGTATGACTCCGTATTAGTCAATTTAAGAGAAATTTATGAACTTAATCTTCTTACAGCAAAACAAATCCCTAATGGTATAGAGCTTGATGGTGACGAATTACATCCCGGCCTAAACTTAAATATTCCAAATAAGTTTTGCAGTATTGTAGGTCAATTGAAATCACCATTTATAGAATTGTTAATGCAACGTTTCACAAATAACTTTGTTCGAGTAGGTGTAACTAATCACCGTTCGGAATTATTAACCAAAATCATGGACGCATAAATATGAGCTTCATAGCCATTGAAAGTAATGCAGCAAGAAAAATTGTTTCTGAAAGGATGCTTCAGTCAGCGGATTATGATAAAGGTCGGATACTTGCTGATTTATTGAAAGACAGAAAAATAGTTGATTTTAGCCTCGACGTTAAAGCTGTATCTTCCAACTCTGGTGTTTATATTTTAAGTAAAAACCCAAATAAAAAGAATATGTTAATATTCGACACCACAACCTTTGAGGGCTTTAAAAGAAATAGCAATGAGATTATCACAATAATTCAAAAATCTTGCAGGCTGGCTATTAAGTTATGGGATAAAATTGGACATAGCCCATGTGAGAAAATCATTAGTGGCTCTTCTTTAATTGCCTTATTACCGCTTTCATTTACTACTGGAAAATCCTATAAAGTCATACTTGACAAATCTCCGGATAAAGAGAGGCAAGAAAAAAGAAACGAAAGTAGTTTCTTAATATTTCATGATGGGTATGACTCTACCGATGCGGTGCCAAAATTAGCTAATTTTCGCAAAGCAAAAGAAGGGATACATGAGATTGATACACTTGCTCTCTTTAAAACAGCCGACAAAGAAGATGAGAATGTATCTACCTATCTTAATATAAATGAAATTGATAATACCAGTTCTCAATCAAACCCACATATGGGGTTAGATTATTGGTCAAAAAACCTAACTGAAAGTCAAAAAAGATTCGTTTTCAGCGAGAGTTACGGGCCAGATATTCTTAAAGGGGCCGCAGGCACAGGAAAAACTTTAAGTTTAATTTTGAGATGTGTAGTTCAGCTTCGTAATGCCAAAAAAGCAGAAAATCAACTACGAACTATTTTTATAACTCACAGCATAGCTACCAAGACTAACATAGAAAACCTTATAGCCTCTAATGGTGGTTCTGAGTTTATCGACTCAGAGCATCCGCAGTCTGTTGAAGTGACCACTTTACAGGAATGGTGTATTAAAAACTTAGGTAACAGGATAGAAGCAACAGAGTATCTTGACAGCGATGCTCTTGAATCCAAACAATTACAACTTCTATATATAAATGAAGCTCTTGAAGATTTCTTGATAAATGATTACGCAGGATCTATAAACTTCATCTCCCCCACACTTAAAGATTTCTTTGGTAGCAATGATCCATGGGGAATATCTATTTTGCTTCAAGAGGAGATATCTACGTATATTAAAGGACGTGCCGGCGATGATCTTAAAACTTACGCAGCTCTTCCTCGTAGCAAAAATGTCATACCATTAGAAAATGAGGATGACTATAAAACCATATTCTCAATTTATAATAAATACCAAGATAAACTTATTGCTTTAGGTTTATTTGACAGTGATGACATAACCCTATCCGCACTTAAAGAAACCTCGACTCCAATTTGGAAACGCAGAAGAATAAACAGTGGTTTTGATATAATGTATATCGATGAAACTCATCTTTTTAATATTAATGAGCTGAGTTTATTCCATAATCTTCTCAAACCTAATTCAAACCATATTGTATTCACAATGGATCGAAGCCAAGCTTCTGGCGACACCACTATAACTAAAGAGGATGTTGCTAAAGAACTTGATGCAACCCTAGCACATGAGCATGGTTTAAACGCTGTTTTCCGCTCCTCAGAACATATTATAAACTTGGCTAGCTGTGTGTTAGCTTCTGGTGCCACCCTATTCCAAGAGTTAGAAAATCCTTTAGCTGAGTCAATGACAGGTCACACTTCTCTTATTGAGGAAAAATGCGCCATTCCTTATATTATAAGCAAAAACAGCTCATCTGAAGTTTATAGAGCGACATTTGCCTTGGTTGATTATATATCACAAAATTCTGATATTGCGCGAAGTGACATTTTAGTAGTCCCATGCACAGACGACACATTGAAGAACCTTAAAACATATGCAGACGAGAATGGTAAAAATCATATTTCTATAGAAAAGCGCGGAGATAACCTTGCTGTATCTACAGCTTCAGAAAAAAATTCATATGTAATTGGAGGTATGGACTACATCGGTGGGTTAGAATTTTCCGCAGTGGTGATTGTAGGTGCTGACTCTGACAAGTTCCCAGGACAATCAACTTACAATGGAGAATCACTACATTTCATTAATTACTCTTCTTTCAATAAGTTGTATGTCGCGATTACGAGGGCTAAATATCAGGTAGCTTTCGTAACTGAAAAAACACAAAAAATCAGCCCATTACTTGAAACTGCTTTTAGAGAAGGACTTGTCATACAGGATGATGAGCTTTCAAACATCATCTAATATCAACGCTGCGCGCAAGAAATACTAACCCTTGGCGCGCAATGCTCTCCCCGCCACGCCTGCCCGCTTAATGGGGCGCTTTTAATGCAGGTGCATGATAGTGCTCAGGGCGTGCCAGTACTGGCGCTGGCGGGGGAATTAGTGTCGTTAAAACGAATGCAAAACCATGCACCTTAGAATGCATGGCTTTTTTAAGGAAAAATGAAGGGATTTTCGGGAATTTTTGAGCGGCTTACTGTGCAGCCAGTTCCGCGCGTTTTTGGACATAATTCTGGTTTTGTGCAGGCGTGAATTTTTCACGATCATCATCGCGCGAAGCCGCGTCAGGCCTGAATCCGATGACCGTTAAAATGTCATTATCCTGTGCCGAATAATTAATTTTTTCACCGGCGGCCAGCCAGACATTTAGCGCCTCGCGCAGATAGTCGATCGAGTGCTGCATGGCGCAGTGCTGTACGGCGGGATGTTGCCCTGAATAATTTATCAGCTCAGGCGCAAGCGCTGCGGCCAGCTCTGCACCGTGTGCCTGCATAAATTCATTCAGCCGGTTACGGATGCTTATGCGTTGCACCTCCTCATGCGAACGGATATAGCGACCGGCAGCCTGATTAATTTCCCATTTTTTCACGTCGATAATATCGCGCTGCATTTGCAGGCTCTGGCCGCTGTGGCCGTCACCGGCAAGCTGTTCGCGGTATGCCTGTTCGGCTTGCGTCAGCTCTTCCCTGCATTGCAGCCAGGCGGATTTGTTTGCCTGACAGGCCTCAAAGGCTTTCTGTAGCGTCAGTGTGGTCACGTTTATTTCTCCTGTTAAACGCCAGCACGGTTAACGGTGGTCGCCACTTCGGACGCCAGGATGACCGGTTCTGTCGCCGGTGAACGGATAATCCCGTCAACGGATTCAAGTGTGCGGAAGGTCGCCGAGCACCCGATATTCACGCACTGGTGATAGCGCACTTTGACGCTTTCAGACAGATAGCGGCTAGTGCGGGTGTGTGCACTGGTTTTGCAGAACGGACAGTGAAACATACTTATGCTCCCGCCCTGGTTCCGTCTTTTTCAGCCAGCTTTTTGGCGAGCATGTTTCGCTTAACCGGACTGTGTAACAATTCCATATCCACGCCGGTAATCTGCGGCCGCTGCATACCCGTCACGGATAACACCGGCTCCTGTTTCATATTGAAGTGATACAGACTGCCCTGACGGTTGAGGACATCACGCAGTTCGCTGATGGCCACAGATTGCGGTGCGCTTTCCCCCTTCATTTCGAGGGCGCGAATGCGCAGCAGGAAAGCGCGAATGAGCGTGACGGGAACAGCATTGATTGCCTGAGTCCATTCCGCCCCGGCGTAAGCGGTAAACGCCTCTCCATGCGCAGAACGATATTTATTGCCGGTGGAGCAGGCATTCAACATGGCACGACTCCGGTCAGTCTCCAGCTCCGCAATCAGGCCGGTGAACTCGTCGGCCAGCTCCCGACTGGCTATACGCTTGCTGTGCTCCGTTTTCATTTCAGGAGTGAGATTGCCACGTAGGGTACGGAAGCGACTGCGCCAGTCCTGCTCCGCCTCTGCACTCTCGTCGAGGGCAATTTGTCGCTCCTGCTTACAGCGCTCAATGGATGTATCAATCTCTTTCAGCTTTTCCATGCTGGCTGCATGGGTGTCTCTGGCCGCAGTGAATACGGTCAGTTTAGCGGTGATGTGCTTTTCGTTTTCCGCGTTTTGTTTAGCGGCAACGTTCTGTAGGGCAGTAATGAATGTTTCGGGTTTCATGTTCAGGCTCTCCGTATGTTCAACCTGAAATGATTCTGCCGTTCACCACACAACATCGCGACCGGTTGCAGTTGTGGCAGTTCTGGCACAAGCAACACTCCAAGACCCGGCTTGCCAGAGAAAGGTCGCAAGAACACCCTACTCATCATTTGTTTTTTTACTGTTTACTGTTCACCACTATTCACCATAAGAAAAAAGATAAGTAATACAGTAAATTAAAGGGTGAATAGTTGAGGGTGTAACTGTTCACCGTCTGTTCACCACTGTTCACCTTGCGTTGTTTCCTCTGGAGTAATGTTTATATTTTTTTCTGGTTAATTTAGTGAAAATTAATAAATAAAAGTAATCGCCGGTTTGCCATCAATTGTCAATGATTGCCACTAATTGCCAGTGTTTTCCACATTCTAAAAATCAATAGGTTGTATGAAACAAGGCACGAAAAAGACTTGTTGCCCTGAGAGAAAATATTCACAAAATAGAGAGCTACCCGAAGCCGGACGGATACGACCGGCACTGTATGGACTTTATGAGGTAGCCCGATGCACACCGCTTTTTCTTCCCCGTCTTCTGCCCCTGCCGCACCGCTGATACCGGTCTCTGATGCCGTTCAGGAACGCTTTATCCGTCTGCCCGAAGTGATGCACCTGTGCGGCCTGTCCCGGTCGACCATTTACGACCTCATCAGCCGGGAGGCATTCCCGAAACAAATCTCTCTCGGCGGTAAAAACGTGGCATGGGCACAGTCAGAAATCACCGGATGGATGGCGGATCGCATTGCTGAGCGTAACCGGGGTTATGACGCATGATGATGACCGTTCAGCAAACAGTCCCTTTTTCTGTCTTGCTTCTGTTGTGTGTTTCCTGGTACAGTTTTCCCGCTGTCGCAAAATCGGCAGCCGGGCGTAGGAACCCGTGTTTAACTATGGCGACACCGGACGCGCCATGCGTCTTTTTTTGTGTCTGTGCCTTGATGCACCCATTCAATACACAATGGTCTTTTCGCCATTGTGGGTATCACGTAATGGTGGCTCAGGCGGGGCAGCCTTCGGGCTGGCCGGTTCTCATAGTTACCGGTATTCCTACCCCCGTCTGGGCTACCACCAATGAGCGTAGGAACTCCGGTGGTGGCTGTAACCAGCTAACTATGGAGGTTGCCCTTATGGCTACGATCCTCACCCCGTCACACCCGCAGTTTGTCTTCGTATTTGCTGCCGTTCGCCGCGCAGACCGCAAGCCCAGTATCTGTATGCTCCGCACCGTTGCCGGTGATGAACACGCTGCACGCCTTTCCCTCGTTCGCGATTACGTCCTGTCGTTTGCTGGCCGTCTGCCGGTGGCGGAGGTGCACGCATGAAACACACCACCATCACCATTCAGGAACTCGAATGCCTGGAACATCTTCGCAACGTCGGACACTTCGTTAATGCCCTGATGCAGGAGCAGGACTGCACCACCCTTCGCCGCGACCCGGCGCAGCAGTCGCAGCTCACCTCCGTGATTTACCTGATGACCGCCCAGCTCGACGGCGTGGTCGAGCGCTGCAATCAGCGCTGGCTGACCGGGGAGGCTAACGTATGAAACAGCCATTATCGCCTGTATTACGCGCCGCCCTGTATCGTCGTGCCGTGGCCTGTGCCTGGCTGTCGGCGTGCGAACGTCAGCACCGCCACCCGCACCTCACCCTCGACGCGCTGGAAAGCGCGATTGCCGACGAACTGGAGGGCTTCTACCTGCGCCAGCACGGCGAGGAGAAAGGCCGTCTGATTGCCTGTGCACTGCTGGAAGATTTAATGGAAGCCGGGCCACTTAAATCCGCGCCGTCTCTGTCCTTTCTGGGGCTCGCCGTAATGGATGAGCTTTGCACCCGTCATATCAAATCGCCTGTACTGCACTGAGGGAAAAATAACGATGAAAATGAACGTAACGGACACCGTAAAACAGGCGTGCGGTCACTGGCCGCGCATTCTCCCGGCGCTGGGCGTGAAGGTCATTAAAAACCGGCATCAGGCCTGCCCGGTGTGCGGGGGCTCTGACCGCTTTCGCTTTGATGATAAAGAGGGGCGCGGGACGTGGTTCTGCAACCAGTGCGGCGCGGGTGACGGACTGAAACTGGTCGAAAAGGTGTTCGGTCTGTCGGCTTCCGAGGCCGCCGGGAAGGTGAGCGCCCTGACCGGCAGCCTGCCGCCGGTTGCTGAGGACATTATTGCCGCCGCTGAGGCGGAAACAGACGCCGAACGCAAGGCGGCCACCATGCAGGCTGTAACACTCATGGAGAAAACCCGCACGGCCACCGGCAACACCTACCTGACCCGCAAGGGCTTCCCCGGTCATGAGTGTGTCATGCTGACCACCACGCACAAAACCGGCGGTGTGACGTTCCACGCCGGTGATGTGGCTGTGCCGTTGTACGACGATACCGGAGTGCTGGTTAACGTGCAGCTTATCAATACTGACGGCCTCAAACGCACCCTGAAAGGCGGCGCGGTAAAAGGGACATGCCACACCCTCGAAGGGAAAAAAGAGGCAGGAAAACGGCTGTGGATAGCGGAGGGCTATGCGACCGCGCTCACCGTGCATCACCTGACCGGCGAAACCGTCATGGTGGCGCTGTCGTCCGTGAACCTTCTTTCTCTGGCGAGCCTTGCCCGGGGTAAATATCCGGCCTGTCAGATTGTGCTCGCCGCCGACCGCGACCTCAGCGGGAACGGCCAGACGAAAGCCGCAGCGGCGGCACAGGCCTGTGAGGGCACGGTTGCCCTCCCGCCGGTATTCGGTGACTGGAATGATGCGTTTATGCAGCATGGTGAGGACACCACGCGCAAGGCGATTTACAGTGCCATCCGGCCACCGGCACAAAGCCCTTTCGACACCATGAGCGAGGCGGAATTTACCGCCATGAGCACCAGTGAAAAGGCGATGCGCGTGCATGAGCATTACGGCGAAGCGCTGGCCGTCGACGCCAACGGCCAGCTCCTGTCACGGTATGACGCCGGGACATGGAAAATCATCCCGCCATCAGACTTTGCACGTGACGTGGCCGGGCTGTTCCAGCGCCTGCGTGCCCCGTTCTCATCAGGAAGAATTGCCTCGGTGGTCGACACCCTGAAACTGATTATTCCCCAGCAGGCCGCCCCGGCACGTCGTCTGATTGGTTTTCGCAACGGCGTGCTCGATACCCTCACCGGCGTATTCAGCCCACACAGCAAATCACACTGGCTGCGCACGCTGTGCGATGTGGACTTTACGCCGCCGGTGGAGTGTGAAACGCTGGAAACCCATGCGCCAAATTTCTGGCACTGGCTCGACCGTGCGGCCGGCGGGAACGCTGAAAAGCGCGATGTGATACTCGCCGCGCTGTTTATGGTGCTGGCGAACCGCTACGACTGGCAGCTCTTTCTCGAAGTGACCGGGCCGGGTGGTAGCGGTAAAAGTATTCTGGCTGAAATTGCAACCCTGCTCGCCGGGGAGGATAACGCCACGTCAGCGACCATTGAGACGCTGGAATCACCACGCGAACGCGCGGCGCTGATTGGCTTCTCGCTGATACGCCTGCCTGACCAGGAGAAATGGAGCGGTGACGGCGCAGGACTTAAGGCCATCACCGGCGGCGATGCGGTGTCGGTCGACCCGAAATACCGCGATGCTTATTCGGCCTATATCCCGGCGGTGATTCTGGCCGTGAACAATAACCCGATGCGCTTCACCGACCGCAGTGGCGGCGTATCCCGTCGCCGGGTAATCATCCACTTCCCCGAACAAATCGCCCCGGAGGAGCGCGACCCGCAGCTTAAGGACAAAATCGCACAGGAGCTGGCCGTCATTGTGCGGCAGCTTATGCAGCAGTTCAGTGACCCGATGAGCGCCCGCGCACTGCTCCAGTCACAGCAGAACTCCGACGAGGCTCTCAGCATCAAGCGCGATGCTGACCCGACGTTCGATTTTTGCGGCTATCTGGAGGCGCTGCCGCAGACAAACGGGATGTTTATGGGGAACGCCAATATTATCCCGCGACAACCCCGTAACTATCTCTATCACGCTTATCTGGTCTATATGGAGGCAAACGGCTACAAGCACGTGCTGAGCCTGAAAATGTTCGGGCTGGGGCTGCCGATGATGCTGAAAGAGTACGGGCTGAATTATGACAAGCGGCACACAAAGCAGGGCACACAGACCAACCTGACGCTCAGGGAAGACAGCAACGGCGACTGGCTGCCGAAGTGCGACGAACACGCAGCACCATAACCTACCTTTGACCGGCAACCGCCGGTCTTTTTATGTCTGATTGCCCCTTGAGGTGAACAATCGACTGTTCACCCTTCACCATCTGTTCACCACCTAACACCATGAAATTACTGTATAAAAATGGAAGGTGAACAGAGTGAACAGTAAAACCTAAAAAAACTTTTTACCCCCCCTCATCGCCTGACCGAGTGCAACCTGAGCGCGAAAAAGTCACAAAGGTGAAGAGTCGACCGTTCACTCTTCAGCAACTCATCACCACTTAATATTATGATTTTAAATGTAAAATTATCGAGGTGAACAGTGTGAACAGTTAAATGCAAAAAAAGATTTTTTTGGGGTGGTAATAATATCTATCCTCGCTCCTAATGGTTAATAAACAACGGTCAGAGGAAGGCAGATCATTTATGACATTCCATAATTGGTACACGTTTAGGTACACGACTGAAAACTGAATTAGAAAAAATCCATTAATTTTAGTCATATGAAGAATTTATTCAGACTCCGCCAGCCCACCAAAATTCTCCATCGGTGATTACCAGAGTCATCCGATGAAGTCCTGAAAGCCCGCACGGCGCAAGCCCTGCGGGCTTTTTTGTGCCGGTTCATTACCCACAGGGTAATCCGGCTAAATCTGATGATTATTGGAATACGCTTAGGTATACCGCACTATGTATTCTTAAAGCATTTACCACTTTATGAAGGTGCGGTCATTGTGGTACGCCCCGTGACCAATGCCGAAGTTCTGCGCGCAAAAGCATTAGAGAAGGATCTAACGCTGCATGATGGCGATGGGCTTTTCCTGATAGTGAAAACCAGCGGGAAAAAGCTCTGGAGTTTCCGTTATCAACGCCCGGCAACAGAGCAGAGAACAATTATAGGGCTCGCTGCCTTCCCTGCTCTTTCGCTTGCTGATGCCCGTGGGTTAAGAGCGGATTATCTTGCCTTATTAGCTAATGGAATTAACCCGCAAATCCAAGCTGAAGTTGAAGAGGAACAGCAGCAAATCAAAGCCCGTAAATTGGTTGATGCTCTTGAGCCAATCAAAACTCGTGGGGCGCTTGAGACTGCAAATCAACTGGTGTAGCACATTAACGAGATAATCATTTATGCCGTAAACACTGGCCTGATTGATGCTAATCCGGCAACAGGTGTAGATATGGACTTTGAGAAACCCAAGAACAAAATACGCCGACACTGCGCCGGAAGAGTTGTCGAATCTTATGCGTTCTTTAGTCATGTCAAATCTGTCAGTTCCGACCCGCAGTCTCATTGAATGGCAACTACTGACGCTAGTGTGCCTTTCAGAGGCTTCTCGTGCTCGTTGGGAAGAGATCGATCTCAATACAAAACTCTGGACTATTCCAGCCGAACAGAAGAAAGCATAGCGTGCTCACATTGTTCCTTTATCGCCCCAGGCACTAAAGATTCTGGATGTGATGAAGCCAATCATCGCTCATCGAGAGTTTGTATTTTCCAGCTGAAATGATCCCAAGCAACCTATGAGCAGCCAGACAGCTAATGCGACTATAAAGCGCATTGGCAATGGAGGCCGGCGAGTTGCACATGGTCTTCGTTCTATCGCAAGTATAGCGATGAATGAGGAAGGATTTAATCCTGATTCTATTTAAGCAGTGTTAACCCATAGCGATAAAAATGAAGTTCATCGGGCACATAATAGGTCGATATACCTTTAAGCTCAGAAAGAACTAATGGATTGGTGGATTCAGCCATATACAAATAATTTAGGCCGAGCATAAGATGCTCGGCCCACTAATTTAATGCGCCATTATTTCATTTAAATACTTGATAATAGGTACTTTATTTATATCTTGATGTGAGATGTTTGGCTTTAAAACATCTTTCCAGTACAAGTTAGCATTAAATGGTTTGCTTCTATCACCACTATCCACAAATCGCAAAAACTCAGGGATACTGGCATCTTGGTGAGCTGGTTCAAATGTAATATTATGAGTTCGAAGTAATCCTATATTTCCATTCATAGCAGTGCAGTCACTTCTATACTGTTCTGAAATTGTTTTCTGTATTCCAGAATGAAAATCCGCATTACCAAATTGATCTATTCTAACTATTCCTGCCTTGTCTGTATCAAAAATCACGTGATACTTAATGTTAAATCTTGAGAATATTTTCTGATAAAAAGGTATGTTATTAACCGTACCGCAATTCAGTACAAATATAGTTTTATCAGATGGAACCTCTTGTAAGAAAGCTCTGGATATTATTTCTTCTGTCGGCCCCTCAATTAAAATCACCTCATCTGCATAGAATGACTCACAAATATAAGGGTTGAATCTTAAAACTTCATACATTTCTTGTTTAAGCTCATCATTTGTAGCTATTCCTTTTGCATCTTTCAAAAACTGATCGTTTATCTGATATGATTTAGTTCCGGCAGAATTATTAACTAATCGTATTATTGAAGATTTCGGTTTTGAAAGATCTATCATAGAAGATGAATGCGAGGCGCAAAGTACTTGATAGGGAAGATCTTCCGTACTCACCTGATAAATCAGCTCACGAAGTTCTTTCACCATTCTTGGATAAAGAAATAGCTCTGGCTCCTCAAACAGAACCATATAATCTTTACGCCCCTGTCTTCTTTCAAAACGTTCCGCCACATCTCTCATCAATAGTAATGTAAATATTGCCGTCCTGATGGTTCCGTGACCTACACTGCTATAGCTTGAAGGGATGTTATCATCAAATTCCCCTTGGCTATTTTTTTTCATGAACTCAATTTCAAAATCTCTGCCAAGCTTATTCTCCGTCCATACAACCCTATCTTTTTGATCTTTGAAACATATCGCAGTATCGCCAAATATCTTGTTGAAGTATCCGTTAACTGAACTCTGATAGGTTTCAATTAATTCTGGATCATACATTTTATCTTGCAATTCTTTTATTTTATCTTGAGCTGATTTTAACTCCTCAAGATCAGATGTTTTGAGGGTACTTTCAGCCATCATTTTTAAGATTTCATTGAGGATTTTTTTCGCCTCCTCCTCTGTTGGCATTGCTTTTATAAAAACAGGTTTTGGTAAACAAGATTGGAAAACAGTATGCAAACCAACTGTTGCATACACAATTTCGTCATATTCACCATTATCTCCTTTACTATAATCATAGGTATAGTTTTTGTCTTCTATTTTTGCTCCATCTTTTCTCCATACCTTTTTAATTCTTATGTAATCATTGTTTAAATATTTCTTATAACTTTCCTTTTGCTTAGGTGCTTTAGCTTCTATTCTTTCTTTATCTAATTCATCAAGCTGAACTTCTAATTCGAATTCAATGGAATTATTACCATCTCGTTTAAAAAAATCATCAATGGTAGGTTTTTCATTACTATAAAAAAACATATATGCTTTTAAAAATGTTGATTTACCAGCATTATTTGCCCCATATATAAAAAGTGTATTGGTATCTTTGAAAATTATTTTATTATTATCAATACCACCTGAAATAGTTCTAAAGTTATTCACACCAAAAAAAGATATTTTCATATAACTTCCTTAATATGATTAATGCTGTTTGTAGTCAAATACTCTCACTTAACGGTAAATTAATATCAAATAAAGATAATACATGGATATAATCTAATGTTATTTTTGTGAATTCATTAGCGATTTATCTAAAATAAGAGTGATCGCAATCACAATCATTTTGTGAAATTACATACAAACACCACATCTGGCGCGCAATGCTCTCCCCGCCACGCCGATCCGCTTCAGGGTGCCTTTTTAATGCAGTTGCATGAACGGCCTCAGGGCGCACCAGTGCTGGCGCTGGTGGGGAATCCAGTAACATAAAATGCATACATGACTTTTATACGTAAAAATGGCGGGATTTTGGGGATTTAAAGCGGTCTACTGCGCGGCCAGTTCTGCACGGCGGCGGGTATAAGTGAGGTTCTGTGCGGGCGTGAATTTTTCTCGCTTATCATCGCACGAAGCCGCGTCTGGCGTGAATCCGATGGCCGTTAAAATGTCATTATCCTGCGCCGAATAATTTTTTCACCGGCGGCCAGCCAACGCAGATAGTAGAGTGAGTGCTGCATGGCGCAGCGCTGAACGGCGGAATTTTGCCCGGAATAATTCATCAGTTCAGGGGCAAGGGCGGCGGCCAGCTCCGCGCCGTACACCTGCATAAAATCATTTAAACGGTCGCGGATGCTGATGCACCTCCTCATGCGAACGGATATAACGCCCGGCAGCCTGATTAATTTCCCACTTTTTCACGTCGATAATCTCGCGCAGCGTTTGCAGACCCCAGCCGCTGTGGCCGCTACTGGCAAGCTGTTATCAGTATGCCTGTTCGACCTGCTTCAGTTCATCCCTGCATTGCATCCAGTTGGATTTATTGGCCTGGCAGACCTCAAAGGCTTTCTGTAGCGTCAGTGTGGTCACGTATGTTTCTCCTGATGGCTGGCCGTGCTTACACACCGGCACGGTTAGCGGTGGTCGCCGGTGAACGTATAACCCTGTCAAAGGATTAAAGCGTGCGAAACGTGGCCAAGCATTCGATGTGCATTCACTGACGATACGCTGACTTAAGGGCAAAGGCCAATGCAGGTGTGATCTCATGTGAAAAGGCGGCGCAAGAAGCCCAGACAACCCGAAATCTTATAATGGATATGGTGAGATCGCGCAGCACTTCACTTGGACGGGCAATGGCCGAACGTATAAAAAGTGAGGGTAAAACGCTTAATGAGTTGGTAGCGAAAAAAGCGAAAGTTTTATTCGGCCCTCAGGCAAATTTTAACAGCCTTTCGGAAACACAGAAAAATCAGATATATGCAAGTATCGTTGAATCCGCAGGCAAGTCTAACCCACAAGTAAACATGAAAATGATGCAACTCTCTCGCATTGGAAGGGGCCTGATTGTTCTTTCAATCGCGATTTCTGTTTACGAAATTTATACCGCTGATGATAAGGTTTCTGAATCAGGCAGACAGATAGCTATTAACGGTGCAGGTATTGCTGGTGCTGCTGCAGGTGGCGCAATGGCCGGATTAATGTGCGGGCCAGGCGCGCCTGTTTGCGTGCTCATCGGTGGCTTCGTCGGCGGCGCTCTTGCTGCATGGGAAATGGGACGTTTGTGGAATTGATTATGCAACAGGTTAATTCAATATCTTTGGTTAAGGTTCGCGACGCTACCGATGTATCTCAGGCTCAATCTGACGTTGAGCTAAATGGTAAAAGCACCGGCATTATTGTACCTGGGCAAGTGTTTGAAGCAGCGGTCCAGGTTAATAAGCAGCGTTACATCCTGTTTCTTACGGATGACATTATTTTCGAGGAATTCCTGACGATTGCCCTTATTGACGTTCATGACGGACTTAAAGAAATTGTTCGTATAGGAAATGAGTACTCGACAGGGAGTTTTGCGGATTTCCAGGTCACTGACGATAGCGTAGATTTCACGTTTATTGGGGACAATATCTGGACACTGAAAGTATCAGATTCACCTCGCCTGCGGCTTCCTTTTGTTTCCGATCCAAAAGGTGTTAAACGGGAGTCTGGTCTGAAAAAGTACATAACGATTTCTGCCACACCGGCGTCGGAAAACATAAGCTGAAGTCATTATTTAACAGAATGAAAAGGCTTTCTGCTGAGCTTGATAAATGCTTCTGAGAATTATGCAGACACTGATAGCCAACCAGAATCGGTAATAACCCCATTCATCTGATGAAATCCTGAAAGCCCACACGGTACAAACGCTGCGGACTGTTCAGTACCATCCCCCACCGCTCCCCTTTCCCTTTGACACACATCAATGACACCTCCCCTCCCGCGATTCAGAATAAAAAAACACCACCCAGCGCTACGGATTAGCCGCCCCCACCCGGAAGGAAACCCACCATGTACAGACCCATAACCGTCATCATCTTCATTCTCCTGACCCTCGCCGCCCTCGCAGAAATAGGCGTTTTATCCTTTGGATAATCCTCATGCAAAATACCCCGCGTCAGGATGCATTGATCTCATTACAGTTTTTTCCTAAAGCCATCCCGCTTCGCCTGTGCCAAGCTGAATCACGCTCATAACCGAAAACGTTAAATGAGGACATTATGAAAAAAACAATTATCGCATTATCTGCCGTTCTGCTGGCTTCCCCAGTATTTGCTGCGACCACACATGCAACTGATGATACCGTCGCGGCAGCGAACGCAAACGCCAATGAGGCGAAGCAAAAACTGCACGAAGAGCAGAACAAAGGTGAAGAGCTGAAGCTGAAACAGCAGCATGCTGCAGAAGGTAAAAGCGAAAGCCTGGGCAGCAAGGTCAGCGAAGATTCCCAGAAAGCCTGGCATAAAACCAAAGAAGGCACCGAGAAAGGGTGGGATGCCACCAAAGAAGGCGCTGAGAAAGGCTGGAACAAAACCAAAGAAGGTGCCAGCGAGCTGGAAAAGAAAGTCACTGAGTAATCTTTACGCTCAAAAAAAGGCCGCGCTTGCGGCCTTTTTTATTTCTTCGAATATAATTAGCCCCTCAGGCGTTTACGCAGTGCGCGTTTATCGGAGAAACCACTATGTATCGCCTTTTTGCCATTCTGACCGCCCTGCTGTTATGTCCGTCCCTGTACGCCGCCCCAAAAAGCTATCTTATCGACAGCGATAACACCGCTATTCGGCTATCGTGGCATGCCTTCGGCGGCATTCTCTCCTGGGCGACGTTCAGCGGTGTAACGGGTGCCGTGACGCTCAACCCGGATAACGACGTCGACGACCATATTCACGTGACCATTCCCGTAGCGACGCTGGTGGCTTCTAACAAATTGCTTACCTGGCAGCTGAAAAGCGACATGTTTTTTGAATCCGAGCGCTACCCGACCATCGAGTTCATCAGCTCACGCGTGGTCGCCCTGAGCGCCGGGCGGTTCAGGGTATTCGGCACGCTGATCGTACGAAACATTGCCCGGCCGGTGATCCTGGAGGCCGTGTTGAAAGACCAGCATGCGCAGGCCCCCCGGCTTGATGCCACCACGGCGATCTCGCGCGCATCCTATGGAATGGATAAGTTTGCGCTGGTCGTGGACGATCGTATAGCCATTGCCATTGCAATCAAGACGAACGATGTGCCGTCATCCTGAGATGAGGCGCTGTAGCTGCTCCGCGTTTGCCCGCAGGTGAGACGGCGGATTGCGGCCAATCAGGACAAACTGATAGCCCGCATCCTGCCACCACGCCAGGTTCATGCTGTGCCGTTGCTCCTGGCGGAGCGAGGCCGTCGTCTTCTCATCGACAGGCGAGATACAGAGCGCCATTGGCCCGTAGTCGGCGTTGAGCCAGGCAATCTGCGCGATAGAGGTCGTTTCATAGCGCAGCATGCGCACCATTTTAAGCTCTGCCCCTCGCAGAATAAGCTGCGACATAGTTAGCTTCATGCCGATATCCTGCGCCGCCCGTTCGAGCCCGCGCTGCAGGACCGGCGCTGCGCTGTCCATATCCAGCAGCGTCTCGACGCTGTACAGGGACATATATTGCGCTTCGAGGTCGCGAATATGGGCGTTCTCATCCGCTGGCGCGGAAGCGGGCCGCAGCAGGTAGCCCAGCCCGGAGCCGACCATCAAAAAGCTGACCGACGCGGCAATCAGCACCCGCCTGCTGACGCCAGCTGGCGTGGAGGGCCGTGGGTCAGGAAGCGCCGTCAGACGCGCCTGCATCGTCTCAAGAGGCGCATCATCCAGCAGGGAGGCAAACGCCCCGGCGTAATCCTGGCTGCTTTTCATCAGTTCGGCGGTTCGCCCGGAGAGGCGTTCGTCACTGTTTAACTGCTCTTCAAATTGCTGTGCGTCGGCGCGGCACATCTCGCCATCTATCCATGCCACGATAGCGTCGTCGTTATAGGGCGGTGCAAAACGGTGCGCGTTCAAGAACGTTTCTCCTTTACCGGAGGCAGTGCGTCGGCGGACCTGGCAAGCCGAGCCCGTGCCGTGGCCAGCCGGCTCATCACGGTACCGATCGGCACTGCAAGCGTGTCCGCCGCCTCCTGGTAGGTAAAGCCTTCGACATAAACCAAAAATACCGCGTTACGCTGGGCTTCGGGCAAGGCGTTAACGCGCTGCATCACCTTCAGATAATGCAGGCGCGTCTCATCCTGTTCGCGGGTATCCGGCGCGAGGAGTTCGTCGCTGGCCACAAATCCCTGCCCCTGACGCACGTATCGCGCCCGAAGTTCAGAGATCCAGATTGAGTGCAGGATCGCGAACAGCCACCTGTCGATGCGTGTGCCCGGCGTATACTGGCTACTTTTTTCAAGCGCACGCACGCAGGTGGACTGAACCAGCTCTTCGGCGATATCCCTGTTGCGCGACAACACCAGACCATAGCGCCAGAGACGCGCCAGGTGTGCGGCTAACTGTTGACGAACCTCACTGGTTGCGATGTGTTTTCCCTCCACGAGAAAATCAGGATTCCGGATGTCCGTTGATGGCGGCCTGCAGGTCGCGATACTCCTCGCAGGACTGGCCACAAATACCGGCAATCACCTTCAGTTGTTCTTTCGCGAGATCGGGTCGTCCTTTTACCATCCACGCTTCACCGAGATACTCCCGGGCTTTGGCATAATCCGGTGCGATAGCCAGCGCGCGCTGGTAGTAACCAATGCCTTCGTCCGTACGGCCAAGTTTGCGCGTGGCGAACCCGCGATAGTTCCACGCTTCAGCCGTATTGCTATTTTTCAGTGAATCAAGCAGATTCAGCGCCGCCTGGTATTCCCCTTTCTTCGCGAGATGGTACGCATAGTTGGTTTTGTCCTGATCGCTGAGGCTGCTGCTCTTGTCCGGCACGCATTTCTGGGTGGCGCTGTCATACACCTGTCCGGAAGGACAGTCGGGCGTTTTGCTCTCGGTACTATTATCGCCCATTGCCAGCGCCAGCGGAGACAGCAGGGAAAAAATCAGCACCGGGATCAGGCGAAACGAGGTCGTGTTCATATAAAGCTCCTGGGTTAGAAGGGAGTGACGTCAGTAAACGCCCGACTGGCGGTTTTTATTCATTCTTCGGCGATTTTTTCCTGTCCAGAAAATCATGCCTGCGACGTAATCACATTGAAAATAAATCAGGTTATTTTATATCTGTCTTTCCATTATTATTATCCTGCAACCGCTAGCAGAGTTTTAACCCCCTACAAGAATATATTTTATTACACCGGTGATATAATATATCTTATATCAAAAACGTTACCCTAACTTAAACATACATTAAGCACGCTTAAATAATCACAATTTAAATTATATTTAAAACATCTCCCACCAATAATTACATTGCATCTTCAGGATGACTAAGCCACAACACAGGGAAAATAAAAAGCCACTAAAAACATAACGATAGAAAAACACATCAATAAACACCATCAATAGATTAATGCCCTCTTCATTGTTTACCCCTTTATTTACGCAAGCTAAATTTGCACATTCAGAGTTTTCTGGCTATATCATTTTTATCTCCTCAAAACGAATTCCTCTATTAATTACAGGGTTTTAAAAGACGCAAAACACAAATAAAACGTATTTCTTTCATATGTAATTAGATTCGCTCTGATGTTGCCACTCTGAATTCTGGCGGGCATCGTTCGCTCTAAAAAAGACGGTGAGGACTGTTTAATTAACAGTCACTCCGCCGGGGGCGCCCTTTACCTTCTACAGAGATGGCTCGTCTTGCTCGCCGTTCACGGTAACTCTGCTGGAGTCATAACGAAATGAGCCAAATCTCTGTTATATCAAAACTTACTGGCGTGGAAACTACGACGGAAGGCACACAGGTTACGCTGAGCCATTCCTCTATCGTTGAGCTTCATGTAGAGCGAGCTGATGTCTCCCATTTCGCGCGAAGTGGTAACGATCTGGTGGTGACACTGCACTCAGGGGAAGTAATAACCCTTAAAAATTTCTACGTCACGGACGCGCAGGGCGTAAGCCAGCTGGTACTCCAGGACAGCGACGGTGCGTTATGGTGGATAGAAGATCCTGCCGGGGCCGCCACGTATGAATCTATCGCGTCGACAGACGTGCTGCTAGCGGCATCCGGAAGTGATACCGGTGGCGCGGCCATCTGGCCATGGGCGCTGGGCGGTATTGTTGCCGCAGGCGGCATCGCGGCGGCGGCAAGCTCCGGCGGTGGTGGCGGGGGGGGTGACGATGACAATAACGGTAACCCTAATCCTAATCCTGATCCTGATCCCGGCACGCCAGGTGAACCTTCTACCCCGGATACAACGCCGCCGAATGCACCCTCGAGTCTTACGTTCTCGTCGGACGGGAAAACCGTCACCGGTACCGCTGAACCCGGCAGCACAATCACGCTGAAAGATGCAAACGGCAACGTTATCGGCACAGGGAAAACCGGCAGCGACGGCAACTTTACTGTTTCTCTCGGCACTCCGCTGATCAACGGTGAACATGTCACCGCAACTGCGACGGATGCGGCAGGGAATACCAGCCAGAGCGCAACGGTGACCGCGCCGGATCTCACCGCCCCCGATGCCCCAACGATTGGCAGCGTAACGGACGATGTCGCCCCTCAAACGGGGGCGCTGACTAACGGCAGCAGCACCAACGATCAGCGGCCCCAGCTCAGCGGCACCGCCGAGGCGGGCTCAACCGTGACGATCTATGACGGCGGGATCGCCATCGGCACGGCAGTCGTCTCCAGCAATGGCACCTGGACATTCACCCCGTCAGTTGATCTGAGCGAAAGTACCCACCAGATTACGGTGCGGGCAACTGACGCCGCCGGTAATACCGGCCCCGCTTCACCGGTCTTCACGCTGACCGTCGATCTCACCCCGCCGGCAACGCCGACGGCGATCGTACTGACTGACGACACGGGGACTATCAGAGGAACCATCACCTCTGGCACCGCCACCGATGCATCAAAACCGATCCTGGCGGGAACGGGCGAGCCGGGTGGAACCATTACTATTTACGATAATGGTGTGGTCGTGGGTACCACAACCGTACTGCCCAACGGCACCTGGAGCATCAGGCCAGACGGTCCGCTCCTGGACGGAGCACACTCGATAACCGTCGTGGAAACCGATGCCGCCGGAAACCAGAGTGCGGCATCAGCGCCTATCACCTTCACCGTTGACACTACCCCGCCGCTGGCCCCCGGAAACCTCGTCGTGTCAAATGATGGCGGTTCCATCAGCGGTACCGCAGAGCCAGGCAGCACGGTGACCATCCGGGATGGCAATGTCATCCTTGGCACGTCGGTGGCAGACAGTGAGGGTAACTTCACCCTGACGCTGACCCCGCCTAAGCTCAACGGCGAAACGCTGACCGCAAACGCCACCGATGCCGCAGGCAATACAGGCCCCGCAACCGCGGCGGCGGCACCGGATACGACCCCACCGCAGACCCCGGTTATCGTATCGGTGATTGATGACGTGCAGGCCACAACCGGCCCCGTGGGTCAGAATGGGCTGACCAATGACCGGGCACCGACCCTGAACGGCACGGGCGAACCCGGTTCAACCATCACGATATCTAACGGCAGCGATATTCTCGGTACGGTGAATGTCCCCTCATCCGGCCTGTGGAGCTTTACGCCGCCTGTACCACTGTCTAACGGTACGTATGTGCTGACGGCGACAGCAACAGATGCTGCCGGTAACCCGAGCGGCCAATCGAACGCGTGGACGATTACCGTTGACGGCACAGCACCAGATGCCCCGGTGATTACGCAGGTCGTGGACGATGCTCCCGGGGGAACGCTTGGCTCGCTCAACCTGAATGACACCACCAACGACGCCACCCCGACGCTGAGCGGCACCGCCGAGGCAAACGCCACGGTCACCATTCGTGCTGACGGGGTGGTGATAGGTACCACCGTCGCTGATGGCCTCGGTGCATGGAGCTTTACCCCTTCCACACCACTGGGTGAGGGTCCGCATGCCCTGACGGCAGTTGCAACCGACGCGGCAGGCAATACAAGCGGCGTGTCCAACAGTTGGGGGCTGATAATTGACAGCGTGGCACCCGCTACGCCGGTCATTGCTCAGGTAGTGGATGATGCCCCTGAGGGCCTCGGTGCGCTCAACCCTAACGACAGTACCAACGACACCACGCCAACGCTCAACGGCACGGCTGAACCGGGCTCAACGGTCACCATTCGTCTTGATGGTGCCGATCTTGTCACGGTCCCGGTCGGCAGCAACGGTACGTGGACCTATACCCCCACCGCACCGCTTGGCGAGGGACCTCATACTTTCACCGTTGTTGCCACCGATGCGGCAGGTAACACCAGCCTGCCGTCAACCGGCTTCAACATTATCGTCGATACCACGCCGCCAGTGGCCGCGACCATTGCCAGCGTGACGGATGATGTCGGCGGCGTTCAGGGGCCGCTCAGCAGCGGCGATACTACCGATGACACCCAGCCGCTGCTGCAGGGTACCGCACCGCCTGACGCGGTCGTCACCGTCTATGACGGCACAACGCTGCTCGGCACCGCCATCCTTGACGGAAGCGGCGGCTGGAGCTTTACGCCTGTTACCCCGCTCACCGACGGCCCGCATTCGCTGACGGTCCATACCACGGATGCCGCAGGCAATACCTCTGTCTCCAGCCCGTTTGTGCTGACGGTGGATACCGTGGCGCCTGCCACGCCGGATATCCCGGCAATTACCGTCAATCCTGACGGAACAGAAACGCCGCTGAACCCGGGAGAAACCACCCGCGACACCACGCCGACCCTGAGCGGCACCGGCAATCCGGGCGATACGGTGACGATCTACAACGGTGGCGTCAAACTTGATGATGTCGTGGTGGACGGTACCGGGAACTGGACCTGGACGCCCGCCACACCGCTGCCTAACGGCACCTATGACATTACCCTGACCGTGACCAACATGGACGGCACGGGTAACGAAAGCGCGCCGTCACAGCCGGTAACCATCACCATTGACACTGACCCGCCAGTGACACCTGCGGCACCGGTTATTACCGACAGCGTCAGTCAGGTCACCGGCCCCGTTCCCGATGGTGGAACCACCAACGATCCGCGTCCGGTCCTGAGCGGCACCGGAACGGCGAACGACGTTATCAACATCACCGACACCGTCAATGGCATACCGACCGTTGTTGGCACCGTCACGGTAGACAGCACCGGCAACTGGAGCTGGCGTCCTGACAGCAATATTGGCGAGGGCAGCCACGTCTATACCGCCACCGCTACCGATGAAGCGGGCAACGTCTCTGCCGCGTCACCGGCGATCACCATCACCGTGGATACCGTGGCACCAGATACGCCGGTAATTAGCGCCGTTGGCGGCGAGCCGAGCGGTGGCTTCATCACAGACGCCACGCCGACAGTTGGCGGTACGGGTGTTAACGGTGAGACGGTGATCGTCTACAACAACGGCGTCGAAGTGGGACGCGTCGTCGTGGCTAATGGAGAATGGAATCTTGACCTGCCAGCCCAAACGGACGGCCCGCTGAATATCACCGTTGCGGGCGTCGACGCGGCAGGTAACGTCAGCGCGCCAAGCCCGGTATTTACCGTGACACTCGATACCGTTGCGCCTGCGATCCCGCAAATCAATGACGTCTTAGAGAGCCAGCTCACCAACAATGTGCTCTATACCCGCGACGGTGTACCAACGCTCACCGGAACCGGTGAACCGGGATCGACCGTTATCGTCTCGGTGGATGGCACGCCATCCGCCGTACCGGTAACGGTTCAGCCGAACGGCTCCTGGACCTGGACAGCCGACAGTACGCTGGCGGATGGACAACATACCTTTACCGTATCGGCCAGCGATCCAGCCGGTAACACCTCAGCCAGCTCTGCGCCGCTTAACGTCACGGTTGATACTCTCGACCCAACCGCCCCTGACAATCTGAACCTGGCTGCAGAAGGGACGCCACTGACCGGTACCGCCGAAGCGGGAAGCATCATTACCGTGATGAACGGTAGCACCGTCATTGGGACTGGTGTTGTCGACAGCACCGGCAACTTCTCCATCGCGGTCAGCCCGGCACCGCAGGACGGCGCGTCTCTGACCGTGAGTGCCGCCGATGCTTCGGGGCGCACCAGCCCTGATGCGACTTACAACGTCATCGGTACGTTGCCCAATCTTCCTGATATTCCCGTCATTACAGCAATCAACGATGACGCAGCGCCGCTCACGGGCGATGTAAAAGGCAAAACCACCAATGACATCACGCCTACGCTGACAGGTACGGCCGAAGCGGGCAGCCTGGTAACCATCTATCAGGACGGTGGCCTGACGCCGGTGGCGACAGTGACGGCCGACGGTAGCGGCAACTGGAGCTATACACCAGCCGCGCTTGGCGAAGGTCTGCACTCCTTTGAGGTAACCGCGACACTCAACGGTGCGACCAGCGGCCGCTCTCCTGCCGCGAGCGTCACCGTTGACCTCACCGCACCAGGCACACCGACCATCGGCGCGGTGATTGACGACGTGGGTCCGGGCACCGGTCCGTTAACCAACGGCCAGACCACCAACGACAACCAGCCGACGCTGACCGGCACCGGCGCGGTGGGAGATACCATCTCCGTCTACAACAACGGGACGCTGCTGGGCAGCGCGGTGGTCGGCAATACCGGCACCTGGAGCTTCACGCCACCTTCTCCGCTGGCGGAGGGCACTCACGTACTCACCATCCGCGAGACCGATCCGGCGGGGAACCAGAGCGCGCCTTCTGCGGGCTTCACCGTTGTGGTGGATACCGTTTCCACCACGCCGGTCATCACTAACGTAACGGATGATGTGGGCAATTCCGCCACAACCGTGGTCAGCGGCACACCAACCAACGACGCCACGCCAACCCTTTCAGGAACGGCGGAAGCCAACAGCGTGGTGACGATATTCGACGGCGGCACGCAGATTGGCGTGGTTACGGCGGACGGCACCGGCGCATGGACGTTTACCCCGGACACCGCACTCGCCGAAGGCTCGCATAGCTTCACCGCTCAGGCGACAGACCCGCAGGGTAACGTCAGCGCAGTCTCAGGCGCCTGGAGCGTGGTGGTTGACCTGACAGCACCGACGGTGCCAACGCTGGATACGGTGAATGACAACGTCCCTGGCGGCATCACGGGCAACCTCACCAGCGGGCAGGTAACCAACGACAGCACACCAACGATCGGCGGTACCGGACAGGCGGGCAGCACCATCCACATCATGAACAACGGTACGCAGATCGGTACTGCAATCGTCGACGGAAGCGGAAACTGGTCCTTCACCCCGACCACGCCGCTGGTCGACGGCAGCTACGCCCTGCGCGTGTACGCAACGGATGTCGCGGGCAACGCCTCGGCTAACTCCTCCGTCTTCACCTTTACCGTCGATACCGCAGGTCCGGTCGTGCCAGTAGTGACCAGCGTGATCGACGATATCGCACCAGTCACCGGGACGCTTACGTCAGGCAACACCACCAATGACGCGCGTCCGACCTTCAACGGCACGGGTGACGTGGGTTCTACAGTGCATGTGATCGTTGATGGTAACGAAATTGGCACCGCAGTCGTGAATGCCCAGGGTAACTGGACCTTCACCCCGGGGAGTGACCTGAGCGACGGGCCGCATGCCATCACCTTCAATGCCACCGACGCGGCAGGCAACACCGGCAGTACGACAGCGCCGTTTAACCTGACAGTAGATACTGGCGTGCCGTCTGCGCCGGTTATCTCAACCGCAGCAGACAACGTGGGCAGCGTTCAAACCCCGCTCTCTTCCGGGCAGAGTACCGACGACACCACCCCGACGCTGAACGGCACCGCGACGGCCAACGCCACGGTCACCGTGTATGAAAACGGGCAGCCGATCGGCACCGCGCAAGCGGACGGTACCGGCGCATGGAGCTTTACCCCATCAACGCCGCTGTCCAGCGGCAGCCATACCTGGACCGCCACCGTCACCGATGCCGCGGGGAACGTCAGCCCGGCTTCGCCAGGCTTTACCCTGGTTGTCGATACCACAGCCCCGAACGCGCCGGTTATCAGCCAGGCGATAGACGACGTGGGCAGCATCACCGGCCCGCTCACGTCCGGACAGACCACGGACGACACCGTACCGCGCCTTGTCGGAACCAGTGAACCGTTTGCCACGGTGAATATCTATGAGGGAACCACGCTGGTCGGGACAGGGACTGCTGACGGCACCGGGAACTGGAGTATCGTGCTCAATACCACGCTGGCAACGGGCGCACACAGCTTCACCGCCCAGGCGATAGACGCGGCAGGCAACACCAGCGTGTCGTCGGCAAGCTTCAGTCTGACGATAGACACCACGCCGCCTGCGCTGCCAGTGCTCACCAGCATTCTGGATGACGTTGGTAATGCGCCAACGCCCGTTGCTAACGGCGGGCTGACCAACGATGCCCAGCCAACCCTCAGCGGGACGGCGGAAGCCGGATCGACGGTGAAAATCTTTGATAACGGCGTGCAGATTGGCAGCGTGACGGCCACCGGCGGGGCATGGAGCTTTACCCCTTCCCCGGCGCTGGGCAACGGTTCGCACAATTTAACCTTTACCGCCACCGATGCGGCGGGCAACGCCAGTGCGCCAACCGCCGGGTATGTGATTAACGTTGATACCCTTGCCCCGGCAGCGCCCGTCATCAGCTCGGTGATTGATGATGTGGGCAGCGTCACCGGACCGGTAACCGGCCCGACCAACGACACGCGCCCAACGCTGAACGGAACCGCGGAAGCGAATGCGACGGTAAGGATCTACGATGGCATCACGCTGGTGGGTACCGTCACCGCGGATGCCAGCGGCAACTGGACCCTGCCACAAACCACCACCACACTGACGCAAGGCACGCATAACTTCACGGCCACAGCCACCGATGCGGCGGGCAACACCAGCGTGGCGTCCACCGTGACGACGATTATCGTCGATACGACCGCCCCAACGGCCCCTACCGGGACCTTCAACGCCGACGGTAGCGTGCTGACCGGGAATGCGGAAGCCGGCAGCACCGTCAGTATCCGCCTTGCGGACGGCTCAACGGTAACCGCCATTGCGGGCAGTAACGGCACCTACAGCTATACCTTTACGAATAAACAGACCGAAGGCCAGACGCTGCAGATCACCGCCACCGACGCGGCGGGCAACACCTCGCTGCCCGGCTCGGCGATCGCGCCGGTGGTGCCGCTCTCCGCCAGCAATAACGTCGAAGAGTTGGATCTCAGTACCACGGCCACCGTCACCAACAGCCAGTACAGCGACTACGGCTTCCTGCTGGTCGGCGCCGTGGGCAACGTCCTGACGCTGCTCGGGAACGACACCGCGCAGGTGAACTTCACGGTGGGCAACGGCGGGAGCGCGGATATCGTGGTGAACGCCAACGCCACGGGGGCTGTGCTCTCTCTGCTTAACACCCTTGAGCTGGTGGTGCAGCACTACGTCAACGGCGCCTGGACCACCGTGGTGGATACCGGACAGCCGCAGTTTGCTGACCTGCTGACCCTCGGTGCCACCGGCGTATCGCTGAACCTGACCGGGCTGGCTGACGGCAACTACCGTGTGCTCAGCTATAACACCAACCTGCTGGCGACCGGCTCCTACACCAGCCTCGACGTGGCGGTGAAAGAGACCGGTCCGGGCACGGTCACGGGCGATACCAGCCTCAACGGGAACGTGATTCTGGATACAGACCCGACCGCTGGCAGCGACAACGCCCCGGCCGGAACCACGATCTCCGCCGTTACGAATGCGCAAGGTGTTACCACCAACATCAATGCCGACGGGACGGTGGTCCAGGGACAATACGGTACGCTGACCATTAACCGCGACGGCAGCTACTCCTACACCCTGACCGACACCAGTGCGGCAGTCATTGGCCGGACAGAGAGCTTCACCTACACCATCACCCATAACGGCGTCAGCGCCTCGGCACAGCTGGTGGTGTCGCTCGGAACGGGAACCGTCAGCAACGGCATTGTCGCCGTGGACGATACCAACGCCCTGACCTTCGACACCAGCGTGCACGAAATCAATAACGGCACCTCGTCTCAGGGCGGCTTTACCCTGGTGGGTATCAATCTCGGCAACACGCTGGGGCTTAACCTGTTGGACGATATGACCAACCCCATTATCTATAACGTGGAGGAAGGTACCACCCGCACCATGACCATCCAGGCCTCCGTTGGCGGCGTGGCGCTGGCGTCGGTGTTTGATTTGTACGTCTATAAATTTAACAACGCCACCCAGACTTTCGAGCAGGTACGCGTCGAGTCGGGCTGGCTGCGTGCCCCGCTGCTGGGCGGCACGTCACCTCAGCTGACGCTGCAATTGCCTGCCGGGGAGTACCTGTTCCTGCTGAATACCGCGTCCGGGATCACCGCCCTGACGGCCTACACGCTGAGCGTTCTGCAGGATCATGTCTACAGCGTATCGAGTATCAGCGAGACGACCACGGGCGACGTGCTGGCGAATGACCCGGTTCCAGCAGGCACGCTGGTTACCGAAGTGAACGGCGTGGCGGTCAACGGCACTGGCACCACCACCATTCAGGGGGAATACGGCACGCTGACCATTAATTCATCCGGTCAGTACACCTATACACTGAGGAGTGGTGTCGGTGTGGACCATATCAGCACGCCGGATACCTTCGTCTATACCGTCACCGCGCCAGACGGCACGAAAGACACGGCATCGCTCAACATCACTCCAACCGCCCAGCCGATGAATGCGGTGAACGATGTTAGCGCCGTGATGGATGTAACGTCAGTACACCATACGTCAGCGTACTCCGATACCACCGTGGGTACGGCAAGCTGGACGACAGCCTTGCTCTCGTCAACCCAGGGCAGCGGCAGCGGAACCTTCGTGGTGGATCCAAACACCGCGCTGCATAACGCCTCGCTGCACTTTAACGTGGCCTCGTTGCTGGCACTGGGCGGGCTGACGGTGAACTGGACAATCAGCGACGGCTCGGGCGTGATCCGCAGCGGCTCCTTCAGCGGTGGCTCGCTGCTGGGCGGCAGTATTGACGTTCCGCTGACCGGGCTGGATCTCAACGCCGGGACCTACACGCTGAGCTATACCGGTAGCGTACCGGGGCTGAGCGTCGGGAACATTACCATTACCCCAAGCGTCAACGGCACCACTTACTCGCTGACTGATTTTGACGCCACAGGCACTCACACCGTCAACGGCAATATCTTTGACGGCACCGACTCGGGCGGCGTGCTGGATCAGCTCCACTCGGTGGATACACGCGTCAGTATTACCGGCTACAACGGCGTGACCACCACGCTGGATCCGTACACCGGCAGCGCAACCGTCAATATCACCGGCCATTACGGCACCCTGGCGATTGCCGCTGACGGGCATTACACCTATACCCTCAACAGCGGGGTATCGCTCTCATCCATGACCTCGAAGGAGACCTTCAACTACACCCTGACCGATGCCACCGGGAAGACGGACAGCGCCTCGCTGACCATCAACATGGCGCCGCAGTTCATCAGCTCTGAACACAACGACGTCATTACCGGCACCGCCTACGGCGACACGCTGATTTACCAGGTGCTGAACAATACGGTAGGGAATGCCACGGGGGGGAACGTCAGCAGCACCGCGGGCGACCACTGGACCGGCTTCTCGCTGGCGCAGGGGGATAAAATCGACATTAGCGACCTGCTGGTGGGCTGGAACGGTAGCGCCTCCACGCTCGGGAACTACCTCCATGTCACTAATAGTAATGGTAATACCGTGATCTCCATCGACCGTGACGGTGCAGGGAGCACCTACACTAATACCACGCTCGTGACGCTTGATGGCGTTCAAACCACCTACGACGAGCTCGTTAACCAGCAACACATCATTACCACATAACAGCTGTAGTACTAACCCGGGCGCACAGCGCCCGGGGATTAATAATAAAGCTGCACTTATTTTATTAGGGACATGACATGGGAATGAAGATGCCTTACTGGTGGCTCTCGTGCTGCCTGATATCTGTGCCCGCTCTGTGCGCGAATCCGGCGGCGACCATCAATACCGGACAACTGCGCGAAACGCAGGAACTCCCCTCACTGAATGGCCGTGTCGCCCCTGCGGCTGGCAACGCCGCGCCCGGCTCATTACAGCTTGGCGAGGCCGTCAACCGTGCCGTTACCTGGCATCCGGCGATCGGTGAAGCCGTGGGCAAACTCTACGAACAGAGCGAAGAAGTCGACGTCGCCAAATCGAAATACTATCCGCAAATTAACGCGGGCATGGACAACGGGTACTCCCACGACGGCGATCAGAACGGCTTTACGCCGTCGCTGGTGCTCTCTCTTTCACAAATGCTCTACGACTTCGGCAAAGTGGCCAGCCAGGTACGGGCCGAAAATGCCGGCGTTGCCCAGCAGCAGGCCAACGTGCTGGTGAGCATCGACACCATCGCCCACGATACCGCCATCGCCATGGTGCAGGTGCAAACCTGGCAGCAGATGGTCGACACCGCCAAAGAGCAGCTCGATGCCCTCTCCTCAATAGGCACACTGACCCGTCAGCGTAACGACGAAGGGGCGACCTCGCTTTCTGACGTGGTGCAGACCGACGCACGTATTGAAGGGGCGCGCGCGCAGCTGATGCAGTATCAGGCCAGCCTCGACAGCGCCCGTGCCACGCTGATGAGCTTTCTCGGCTGGAACAGCCTGAACGCGATCAGCAATGATTTTCCGCAAAAGCTGGCCCGCAGCTGTGACATCGCCGAGCCGGACGATCGTCTGGTTCCGTCTGTCCTTGCCGCCTGGGCCCAGGCCAACGTCGCCCAGGCCAACCTCGACTACGCCGACGCGCAAATGACGCCAACCGTCTCGCTGGAGCCGGAGGTCCGTCACTATCTGAACGATCGCTACGCGGGCAGCGAAACGCGGGATCGCACGCAATATTCCGCCTGGGTGAAGGTGCAAATGCCGCTCTATCAGGGCGGCGGCCTCACCGCCCGGCGTAACGCCGCCGGACACGCGGTGGAAGCGGCGCAGTCGACCATTCAGCGTACCCGTCTTGATGTCCGCCAGAAACTGCTGGAGGCCCGCAGCCAGGTGATGAGCTTGCAAAGCACGCTGCAAATTCAGGGCCGCCAGGAGGCGCTCAGCGCCCGTACCCGCGAGCTTTACCAGCAGCAGTATCTCGATCTCGGCTCGCGCCCGCTGCTGGACGTGCTCAACGCCGAGCAGGAGGTCTATCAGGCACGCTTCACCCAGCAACAGACCCTTGGTCAGTTGCACCAGTTACAGCTCAACTGCCTCTACAACACCGGACAATTGCGTCATGCGTTCGATCTTGATAACCGCACCATCCAGACCGTGGAGATCCAGCCATGAAGCAACGCGAAATCCCGCAAGAAGAAACAATGACGGATGAGGCGCTGGCACAGTGGGCGCAGGCGTTTGGCTTTGTTGCCACGCGCTACCGCGTCGCCTGCTCGCCCGGTGCGCTGATTGCAGGCGCTCCCTGGCTGAAAGGCAAACCGATGGTACCTGCCCTGACGCAGCTTGCCCGGGAAGCCGGGCTAACGTTCCAGCTGCTCACGGTCGATCAGCAGTCGATCAACAGCTGGCGTCTGCCGGTGGTGGTGGCACTGAACGACGGCAAAATCGGCGTGGTCGAGAGCTTCGACGGGGAAGACACGCTGGACGTCAGCTTTTTCGACGACAAGATGCATACCAACCGTCTGTCGATGAGCGCGCTGCTGCCCGCCATCCGCCACGTTATTGCCCTGCGCCCGCTGGCCGCACTGAAGGACAGCCGCGTGGATGCCTACATCTCAAGATACCGTCCGGACTGGCTCTACCGGCTGGTGATGCGCGACCTGCGCCCGTACAGCTGGGTGATGCTGGCGGCGCTGTTCATCAACGTGCTCTCCCTCTCCGGCATTGTCTTTTCCATGCAGGTGTATGACCGGGTGATCCCTGCCCAGTCCTACCCGACGCTTTACGTCCTGACCATCGGCGTGCTGATCGCCACCCTGTTTGGTTTTGTGCTGCGCGTGGCGCGCGGTCACATTATGGATCTGCTGGGCAAACGCTCGGATCTGCGGGTCTCAGACCGCGTGTTCGGCCACGCCCTGCGGCTGCGCCACAGCGCCATTCCGCGCTCCACCGGCAGCTTTATCTCCCAGCTGCGCGAGCTGGAGCAGATCCGCGAGATGGTGACCTCTTCCACCATCTCGACCATTGTCGACCTGCCCTTTTTCTTCCTGTTTGTGGTGGTGCTGGCGATCATCGCGCCGCAGCTGGCGTGGATCGCCCCGGTCGCGGCGGTGATCATGGTCCTGCCCGGCCTGCTGCTGCAGAAGAAACTGGCGGAGCTGGCGAAGCAGTCGGCGCATGAATCAACCCTGCGCAACGCGGTGCTGGTGGAGAGCGTGCAGGGGCTGGAGGACATCAAGCTAATGCAGGCGGAAAACCGCTTTTTGCAACAGTGGAACAGCTATATCCAGATCACCGCCGAATCCGGCCTGCGCACCCGCGAACTGACGCAGAACCTGATCAGCTGGGGGATGACCATCCAGAGCCTGGTCTACGCCGCGGTGATTGTGGTCGGCGCGCCAATGGTGATCGACGGCACCCTGACCACCGGTTCGGTGGTTGCCGCGTCGATGCTGGCCTCCCGGATGATCGCGCCGATGGCGACGCTGTGCGGCGTGCTGGCCCGCTGGCAGCAGGTGAAGGCCGCCAAAGAGGGGCTGGACAGCATTATGCAGCTGCCGACCGAGAACCAGCGCGAAGAGACGCCGATCCGCCAGGACGTCCTGCGCGGACACTATCTCTTCGAGCAGGCGCAGTTCCGCTATCAACCGGACGATCCGCGCATGGCGCTACGCATTAACCGTCTGGAGATCAAGCCGGGCGAGAAAGTGGCGATCCTCGGACGTAACGGCGCGGGCAAATCGACACTGCTCCAGGCCATGGCGGGCGGGATGGATCTGGCGGCAGGCGAATTGCGGCTTGATAACCTCAGCCTGCCCCATCTCGACGTGGCGGACGTGCGGCGCAACGTCGGCTTTATGACCCAGAACGCGCGGCTGTTTTACGGTACCCTGCGCGAGAACATCACCCTTGGCATGCCACGCGCCACCGACGAAGAAATTTTCGCCGCGCTGGAGTTGACCGGCGCAGCGGGCTTTGTGCAGAAACTGCCCAAAGGGCTGGACTACCCGATCATGGAAAACGGCGTGGGGCTTTCCGGCGGGCAGCGGCAGTCCATTCTGCTGGCGAGGATGCTGCTGCGCGATCCGAATATCGTGCTGATGGATGAACCTACCGCGTCGCTGGATGAGCACACTGAACGGGAGTTTATCCAGCGTCTGGGCGACTGGCTCGGCAACCGTACTTTGATTGTCGCCACCCACCGCGTGCCGGTGCTGGAGCTGGTGGAGCGCGTGGTCGTACTGAAAGAAGGGATGCTGGTGATGGACGCGCCAAAAGCGCAGGCGCTTAACAACAGCCGCATTCAGCAACAGCAGCAGCAGGCAGCAACCGGACGGGAGTGGAAAAATGAAAATCAGTCAGCGTGACGTTGCCGCAATGGACGATCTGGATAACGCGCTTGAATCCGAAAGTGGCTACACCGGCGCACGTCGAATCGTCATCTTCTCGTTGCTGATGTTTGTGGCTCTGGGCGTCTGGGCATGGTTTGGCGTGCTGGATGAGGTCTCAACCGGCTCGGGGAAAGTGATCCCCAGCTCGCGCGAACAGGTATTACAGTCGCTCGACGGCGGGATCCTCACCGAGCTGAACGTTCATGAGGGCGATCAGGTGCAGGCCGGACAGGTGCTGGCGCGACTTGATCCGACGCGTTCCGAATCGAACGTCGGTGAAAGTGCAGCGCGCTACCGCGCGTCACTGGCTTCCAGCGCACGTCTGAATGCCGAGGTGAACGATCTCCCGCTAACCTTCCCGCCTTCGCTGGCAAAATGGCCGGATCTGATTGCCGCCGAAACGCGACTCTACAACTCCCGCCGTGCGCAGCTGGATGATACCCAACGGGAGCTGCGCGCCGCGTTAGATCTCGCCAATAAAGAGCTGGCGATCACCCAAAGGCTGGTTAAAACCGGGGCCGCCAGCCATGTGGAGGTGCTGCGCCTGCAGCGACAGAAAAGTGACCTGGAGTTGAAGCTCACCGACGTGCGCTCGCAGTATTACGTTCAGGCGCGCGAGGCGTTATCCAAGGCTAACGCGGAAGTGGATATGGTTTCCGCGGTCCTTAAAGGCCGCCAGGATTCCGTCACCCGCCTGACGGTAAAATCCCCGGTGCGCGGGATCGTGAAAAACATCAAAGTCACCACCATCGGCGGCGTGATCCCGCCTAACGGTGAGCTGATGGAGATTGTGCCGGTGGACGATCACCTGCTGATTGAAACCCGCCTCTCGCCGCGCGATATCGCCTTTATCCACCCGAACCAGGAGGCGCTTGTCAAAATCACCGCCTACGATTACGCCATCTACGGCGGGCTGCATGGGGTGGTAGAGACCATTTCACCGGACACCATCCAGGACGAAGCCAAGCCGGAAGTGTTCTATTACCGGGTGTTTATCCGCACCAGCCAGGATTACCTGGTCAATAAAGCGGGCAGACACTTCTCGATTGTACCGGGCATGATTGCCACAGTGGACATCAAGACCGGCGAGAAAACGGTGCTGGATTATCTGATTAAGCCGTTTAACCGGGCGAAAGAGGCGCTGCGGGAGCGGTAGTCAATCGCCTTACCAGTCCTACACACTAAAGCTAAGGGGAATGCGGTTTTCTCCCTCTCCCTGTGGGAGAGGGTTGGGGTGAGGGCGTCAGACCGCAACACAGAAAAAATTCACCGCCGATAGGGCGTTAAAACGGGCGAAAGCATTCGATATCAGCGCTGAATTCTGGCTGAATCTGCAACAAAATGTGGAAAACCGAGGGATGAGAATCCCCCCCTAACATAACCTCCCCCGCCTTATCTGCTAAAGTAGCCCAAATTCATTTTTCAGGAAGAAATCATGCTCCAACGAACCATTGTCTGCCCCATCATCCAGAACGACGGTGCCTATCTGCTGTGTAAAATGGCCGACGATCGCGGCGTGTTTCCCGGTCAATGGGCCCTCTCCGGCGGCGGAATGGAACCGGGAGAAACCATGGAACAGGCGTTGCGCCGTGAGATCCGCGAAGAGCTGGGCGAAGCGCTGGAGATCGTCTCGGTCACGCCATGGGCTTTTCGCGATGACATCAGGGTAAAAACCTACGCCGATGGCACCACCGAGGAGATTTATATGATCTATCTGATCTTCGACTGCATGAGCGCCAACCGGGACGTCACGTTTAATGAGGAGTTTCAGGAGATCGCCTGGGTTAATCCGGAATCGTTAAAAGATCTGGATCTCAACGAAGCTACCCGTATGACCTTCGCGCAAAAGGGTCTTCTTTAATCGCCCACTGCCCCGGCGTTTTACCGGTCCATGTTCTGAAAACCTCAATGAATGCGCTGACGCTGCTGTAGCCGCAGGACAGCGCAATCCACCCTACCGGATTCCCTGCCGCCAGTTAACGAAGTTCATTCCGCCCGGCGAAGTGCGGTACGATTATACACCCCAACATACCGCGCAAATTTCCCAATAAATACGCCGGCAAACACGCCCCCGGAGACGATCGCCAGCGCGCTCATGGCGGGATGTTGCATCGTCTGAGGCGAAACCGCGCTCATCACCCCCAGCACATACTTCACGCCAAACGCCAGCATCATAAACGGCAGCGCGGTGTAGTCTGCCTGGCGGTAAAGCGTACGCGGCGCATCTGCCCGGGTGATAACCGCCCGCTTAATCAGGAGATACCCCAGCGCGGCACCGGCGAAGATCCCCGCCGTCCACAATGCGACAGTCGCAGGGGTCAACGTGCGATAGACCACCAGATCGTAAATATCCCACACCAGAAAGATCGCCGGGATAATGGCAAGCCTCTCCAGCGTAACGGTGGCGGGCCTGCGGGCTTTGATACCACGGGAGATAAGGAAGATAAACAACACCCACACCCAGGCGGGCGTGTGCGTAACAACACCGATCAGAAATTCAAACATGGAACTCACCATGAACGATCGCGGCCCGTGCCGCCCTGAACGCGTATTGCGCATAACGGCAGAAATGCCATTATGCGCAGGTCTTTTAAAGCGATTTCTTCAGGCGCTGCACCGCCTCTTTCAGCTGCTCATCTGTTGGTGTCACAAACGACATGCGCAGCGTGGTCTGGTCCGGTTCATTGCAGTAGAAAAACTCGCCCGGGACAAATACCACGCCGTTGCTTAACGTCTTTTCCAGCCAGCGGGTGGTATTCATACCGTTGTTCATTTTCGCCCACAGGAACATGCCGCCTTTAGGCTTGTGGAACGACATCACATCACCCAGCTCCGCTTCCAGTTCGGTGGCGAAGGTCTGGTATTTCTGGCGATAGGCTTCGCGGATCATCTTAATCTGCCCGGCCAGGCGACCGGTTTTCAGGTACTCATACGTCATTAACTGCGACAGCGTGCTGGTGTGCAGATCGGTGGTTTGCTTAAGGTTCACCACCCCACGCTTCAGCCACTCCGGCACCAGCACCCAGCCTACGCGGGTGCCCGGCGCGAGTATTTTAGAGAAGGTTGAGGTGTAGACCACGTTCTCTTCGTTACCGATATCTTTGGCATGGGCAATTAACGGGCGGAAGACCTCATCGGTGTAGTTAATTTCGCTGTACGGGTCGTCTTCAATAATGACGAAATCATAGCGTTTCGATAATTCCACCAGATGTTTACGACGCGCTTCAGAGAGCGTCACGCCGCCCGGGTTACCAAAGGTCGGGACGATATAAACCGCTTTGATGGTTTTCTTTGCCACCAGCGCCTCAAGTTCGTCGACCTTCATGCCGTCGCCGTCGGTGCCGACGGATTCAAAATTCGCCTGCGCCAGGCCGAAAACCTGCAGCGCGGCAAGATAGGTTGGACGTTCGACGACGACGGTATCGCCTGGGTTAATTAATGCACGCGCCAGCACGTCGAGAGACTGCTGCGAACCGGACGTCACCACCACGTCATCGGCTTGACAGGCAATGCCTCGTCCTTCACAGATGCGTTGGATCTCTTCCCGCAGTCCTGGAAAACCTTCGGTCAGACCATACTGAAACGCCTCGCCAAAATGTTGCGATAAGACGGCATCCGCGGCTATTTTAAGCCCTTCGTGATCGAACAAATCGGGGTTCGGAATCCCTCCGCCCAGCGAAATCACGCCAGCCATTTTGCTATGTTTTAATAATTCACGGATGGCAGATGATTGCAGGCCCTGCGCGCTGCTGGCGAGTTTGTTTGCAGACATTCTTTGATTACCTTCTTTTTTTATATTGTGCCCAATCTTAGCAGAATATGGGCGATAAATTCCGTTAGCTTCGGAAGAGGACGTAAATCCTGGCGCCACAATAAATGCACCGGCCTCGGCGCGGGGGTGAACGGCTCCAGTACCCGAATCAGCCTGCCGCTTGCCAGCTCTTCCGCCACCAGCACTTCCGGTTGTAGCAACAGCCCCGCCCCTGCGCGTGCCGCCATACGCAGGCCATAGCCGTCGTTACATCTTAAGATGGCATCACGCTTCCAGCGTACTTCCCCTTCCACGCCCGGTAGCCGCCACTCGTTACGCGCGGTCCATACCGTGTGCGAAAGACACAGATGATCCACCAGATCGGCAGGCGTTTGCGGCGTACCGTGTCGCGCTAAATAGTCCGGTGCGGCGCAGATCACCATGTTGTAGGGGCACAAATATTTCGCCACCAGATCGTCATTGCGAATATCACCAATGCGAATGGCCAAATCGACCCCCTCCTCCACCAGATCGACCATTCGGTTAGTCAGATCCAGTTCGATGCGCACCTGCGGGTAACGTTGTAAAAAGGTGGCGGTTAGTGGGGCGATCACGCAGCCGCCAAACGACGTAGGCGCCGTGACGCGCAGGGTTCCGGCCGGTGTGGCACGCAGGCGTTCAACCGCGTTTTCGGCGATTGAGACCTGCTCCAGCACCCGTCTGGCTTCTTCAAAATAGACGCGGCCCGCATCCGTCAGGCTCTGACGACGCGTGTTACGCTCAAGCAGGCGGGTGCCAAGCTGGGACTCCAGCAACGCAATATACTTTCCCACCATGACCGCCGACATCTCCAGGCGGGAGGCCGCGCCGGTAAAGCTGCCGCTTTCTACCACCGCGATAAACGTCTCCATGCCGCGAAGCTTATCCATATTCCGAACCTCTGGTTAGCAATCTTCTAACTTTAGCCCAGTTTATCTGACTTTTTATTTATTAAAGAATGAAGGCTCACACATAAGGAGTCTGCTATGAAAATCGTGATTATTGGTGCCAGTGGTACGGTCGGTCAGGCAGTAACAGAAGCGCTAAGCCGCCGTCATGAGGTGATCCGCGTGGGTCGTACCCAGGGCGACTATCAGGTGGATATCACCTCGCAGGAGAGCGTGCAGGCGCTGTTCGAGAAAATTGGCCGGGTGGATGCCATTGTCTCCGCCAGCGGTGGCCTCTACTTTGGCCCGCTTGCGACCATGAAAGACAGCGACTTTAATCAGGGCCTGCAGGATAAACTTCTGGGGCAGGTGCGCCTTGCGCTAACCGGCCAGCACTATCTGAACGAAGGTGGCTCTATCACCCTGATTAGCGGCATTGTGGCGCACGAACCGATTGCCCAGGGAGTAAACGCCACCACCGTGAATGCCGCACTGGAAGGGTTTGTTCGCGCCGCAGCCTGTGAGCTGCCGCGCGGGATCCGCATTAACCTGATTAGCCCGACGGTCCTGACGGAATCCGCTGAAGCGTACGACGGTTTCTTCCCCGGCTTTGAGAGCGTCCCCGCTGCAACCGTGGCGCAGGCCTATCGCCGCAGCGTGGAAGGGGTACAGAGCGGTCGGGTGTATAAGGTTGGTTACTGAGCCTTACGGGCGGCGATCAGCACCAGCATCGGGCGCTCTGCCTCTTCGGCCAACGCGGGCCAGGCCGCAATTTGCCCCTGCGTTGGCCCCCATTCGTTGACTTCGCTTATCGTTAATCCGGCCTTGATCAGCGCGTTGAGCGTGGTGCCAAGCGTACGGTGATACTTGATCACCCCGTCCGCCAGCCAGTTGCTGACGCGCTGGCTCTCGTCCTGATAATGGTTCACGCCCCAGAACCGCTCGCCGTTGTCGTCGGTCAGCCAGCCCTGGCGGGTGGCGCAGGTGTAAATGGGGTGCTCTATCGAGAAGACCAGGCTGCCACCGGGTTTAAGCGCGCGCTGAACGTTGGCGAATAACGTATCCAGTTCCGGCAGGTAGTGCAGTGCCAGCGAGCTGTAGACCAGGTCCAGGCTGTTATCTTTGAGCGCCAGCGACTCCAGATCGCTACGCTGATAATGAATCTGTGGGTCAGCGGTAAGCTCCGCAGCCCGGGCGAGCATCTTTTCTGAGATATCAACACCCGTGATGTCAGATGCACCCAGGTCGCGCGCAGCGCGACAAAACCAGCCGTAGCCGCAGCCGAGATCGATAACCGATTTCCCGGTTAAATCCGGCAGCATGCTTTTCAGCGAAGGCCACTCCGGCGCACCGTCCAGCCCCTGCACCGAGCGCGGAAGCTGGGCGTAGCCTTCGAAAAACGCCGGGTTGTCGTAGATATTTTGTGCCATGGCAGATCCCTCTTTAAGAATGTGACTCCCAGTATAAAACATTGCCGGGTGGCGCTGCGCTTACCCGGCCTACGATTTGAGGGTTTCAGTAGGCCGGGTAAGGCGAAGCCGTCACCCGGCTCGCCTCTAGCCCACAGTACCCCAGACCAGATTTCCCTTATGGAACGTCGCGGTACGCGGTGAAATCCGCGCCACGGCTTCGGCGGAGCACGAGGCATCCACCAGCACAAAGCTGGCATCGTCCTGCGCTTTCGGCCACACCCGTTCGCCTTTGTCGTTCAGCGGCAGAACGTCACCGGTCGCGATACCGAGCGCCCGGGAAAGCGTCTGCTCGTTCGGGCGAATGTACAGCTGCGCGTAAAGATTGGCTTTTTCCAGCATATCTCCCAGGCCGTACGGCGACCAGTGGTCGATCACGCTGTCGGTGCCGGTCATGACAAACACGCCCTTATCACGCAGCTGTTTCAGCGGCATATGGAGGGTACCAATCGGCACGGTAGAGGCGATGGTCACCTGCTGCGCCGCCATACGGGTCGCAATCGCATCCACCTCCTGCTCGTTAAGCGTCGCCAGCGCGAAGGCGTGGCTGATAGTCAGCTTGCCCTTCAGCTCCGGCGTTTTCTCCACCGTTTCCACCATGTAATTCACCGCCGCCACGCCCGCCGGGCTGGTTTCATGCAGGTGAATATCCACCCCTTTGTCGTAATCCAGCGCAATCTGGAACATCAGATCGAGGGATTTCTCCATCGCGCCGTCGACGTTCGTCGGGTCCAGCCCGCCCACGTAGTGCGCACCGGCCTGCATCGCGTCGCGCATCAGTTTTTCAGAATGGGAAAGCAGCAGTCCGTGCTGTGGAAACGCGACAATTTCACAGTCAAAGCCAGGCTGGCGGCGCGATAACACCGCCTGCAGATTTTCCAGGTTTTTCAGGCCGGAAACCGGCTCAATGTTGCAGTGGCTGCGGGCGATGGTGGAACCTTTCGACTGGATCAGGTCGATAAGTGCCTCCGCGCGTTCCTGGGTGTAGGGCTGCAGTTCCGGCAGCAGCTTCTGCTCAAGGCGGATCATGTCCTGAATCGTGGTCCCCGCCGGGCGGTTCAGGGAGCGCCACGGACCGCCGTAGAAGGTTTTATCCAGATGGATGTGCATGTCGCGCATCGCCGGGAGCATCAGTTTTTTACCCGCGTCATAGTGAGGCAGAGACGCGTCGGCGTGGCTAATGTTATCGCGCAGGGCGACGATCTTGCCGTCTTTAATCTCCAGCGTTTTCAGCTCGGTGCGAGTGCTCGTCGCCACGCTGCCGTCGAAAGTAAACCCGGCTTCGAGCAGCACGTTGTCCAGATAGTAATGCTTCGCGGTGATGTTCATCGGTTTACCGGTCTCGCAGGCGGGCGCAGCGGTATCCGCAGCATACGCGACGGAGCCGGTGGCACCAAACAGCGCGCAGGCGGTGACCATTTTGCCGCTCTGGCTGATAAATTCGCGGCGGCTTTTATTATCATTCATCTTATTTTCCTTCATTCACAATATGGGTACCGGTTTCCCCGCGCAGTGCCGCGGGCAGACAGTCCGGGGAGGTGATAATCACTCGCCTGCCGCCGTGGTGTAAAAATTCCAGCGAGGCCACGATTTTGGGCAACATGCTCCCTGCCGGGAAATGGCCTTCCTCCATGTAGCGCGTCATCTGCGCCACGTTGACGGTATCCAGCGCCTGCTGGTTCGGCTTGCCGAAGTGAATGCACACCTTCTCCACGCCGGTGGTGATGACCAGCACGTCGGCGCGGATCTCCCGTGCCAGCAGCGCGGTGGAGAGATCTTTATCTATTACCGCGTCGACGCTGCGGTAGTCGCCCTGCTCCGAGCGCACGACGGGAATTCCTCCACCGCCCGCGCCGATCACCACAAAACCTTTTTGCGTCAGCGCCTTGATGGCATCTGCCTCTACGATGCGCAGCGGCTGCGGCGAGGCCACGACGCGGCGATAGCCGCGGCCTGAATCCTCGACAAAATGCCAGTCCGGGTGCGCCTGCTGCAGATCATTGCGCTGCGCCTCGCTGAAGAAAGCGCCAATCGGTTTCGTCGGGTGCGTAAAGCCGGGATCGTCTTTATCCACTTCGACCTGGGTGACGATCGTGACCGCTTTTTGCTCCCCGCGCCCCGCCAGGCGGTTATTAAGTGCCTGCTGGATCAGGTAGCCGATTCCGCCCTGGGTATCCGCGACGCAGTTTGCCAGCGGCGTCAGAGGGAGCCCTTCCCGTTCGTGAGCGATTTCGGCCCGGCGCAGATCCAGCCCCACCTGGGGACCGTTGCCGTGGGTGAGTACGATGTCATAGTCGGAGGCCAGCATCTCGAGCACGGACTCTGCCACCGCTTTGACCGCCTGCGCCTGATGCTCAACCGACTGGCTGGCGTTGTCTTTGATAATGCTGTTGCCGCCGATGGCGACGACCATAAGCTCTTTCATACGTTTTCCTTCGCAACGGTACCAGTCGCAGCGCTCGCCGCTTCGCGGCTATCCAGCACATGCTTCACCACAAACATGCCGCCCATCATCAGGTAGGCCGTAACGAACATCAGCGAACTGCCTTCGGCAAAGCCCACCACCGGGGCGTGGATCACCCCAAACAGTGCCAGCAGCGCCCCACCCGCGGCCGCAACGGCCCCGCGCAGCGGCTTGTTGATGATGGCGAAGATAGCGATACAGCCCCACAGCATGCTGGCAAGCGGCGCGCCGTTGCCGAGATGCATCAACCCTTCATAGTAAATCCCTTTGCTGTGCAGCACGTCGGTGCCGATTTTCGCTGCGCTGGTCCCTGCCGCATTCATCACGCTGTTCATCATGGTGAGCGCCCAGTTGGCGATCCACGGGAACAGGCAGATGAAGATGACGGGCACCTCCACTTTCGGCGTTTCCCGCACCACCTGGTTAGCGGTAACGACGCCGATAAACACCAGAATGGGCACGATGGCAGTCATCGGAATGATGGCGAGCATAAACGCCCCCAGCCCGAACAGCGGCACGATGAACATGGTCACCCCGGAAGCCAGCGTGTAGCCAATGCTGGCCCCCATCGCTTTCCAGCCCGGGTGGCCGACGTAGACCGTGACCGGGAACGGGTTACCCATCAGGCAGCCCAGCATCGACGCCAGACCGTTCGCCAGCATCACCTTACGGGTCGGGTACTCATCCCCCGCCGCGTGGGCGCTTTCGATGTTCTCCAGGTCAAAGATATAGTTCGCCAGCCCCAGCGGCACGGCGGATGCCAGATACGGCAGCGCGTGCGGCAGCCCCTGCATAAAGCTGTCGACGTGCACTTCCGGCGGGTTAAAGCCGAAGGATGACATAGACGCCTTAATGGCTTCCGGGCTTTGCAGCCCCGAGATCCACGCTAATGCCGTACCGGCAATCAGCAACAGCAGACCGGTCGGGATTTTGGCGAAAATCGGCTTTTTGCCGAACCAGTTGATAAAAATCAGCAGCAGTACGATGAATGACACGGTCGGCGCTTCAAACGCCTGCAGCATCGGGTTCATCGCCAGCAGCAGCAGGCCTAAACCGGAGAGACACGACAGCAGCACGGTGCGCGGGATCATCTTGCGGATGGTCTCCCCGAGGAACGAACCGCCCGCGAGGATCATTGCTTCCACAAAGCACCACACCAGACCGATCTGAATCGCGAAATCCGCATCCCCGGTCTGCTGGTAGACTGGCATGAGGACCAGGAAGGTCACGGTAAAAATCGACGGCGCGCTCGGGCCGGACGGCAGCGCCGTCACGTCCGTGCGCCCGGTGGCACGGGCCATCTGCAGGCCAAACCAGGCATAACAGATGCTCGCCACCAGCACCGCCAGCCCGAAGGCTGGCGCGATGCGTCCATAAACAATCTCCTTCGGGATGCCGACGACAAAAATGAGCAGCCCCATCATGGTCAGCAAATTGGTCAGGTTGTTGGTCATCAACCCGAAATAAGCCGCCCAGTCACCTCTTTTCCACTCCAGTTTCATGTTTTTCATGGATACATGCCTTATAAAACGTAGCGATCGCGGAAGGTCAACAGCGCCTTTTCAAAACAGCTGAACGGCGGGTGAACGATGCCCGCCCCAATCATGCCGATACCGGCGTCCTTGTGGGCAATGGCGGTATTAATGACCGGCAAAATGCCGCTGCCTGCCACTTTGGTGATGTCGATGGCAGTCGGGATGCCCATAAAAGAGAGCAGCGGAATGGTGACGTTCGGGTTTTCGCCGAGGGTGATTTCGCGCATCTGGCGGGAGAAGTCGATGGCTTCTTCCACCGTGCCGCCCACCAGCGCCACAATCGCCGGCGCCGTCGCCATGGCAAAACCGCCGATGCCGTAGGTTTCCGTAATTGCGCTGTCGCCGATATCCAGCCCGGAGTCTTCCGGCTTATAGCCCGCAAACATCGGGCCAATGACCTGCTGCGCCGGGCCGGTGAACCATTGCCTCGGCAGGCCGGAGACGCGCAGACCGAACTCGTAGCCGTTGCGCGCCATGGTGGTGACAACGGTGCTGTACTCAATGCCGTGGGCGGCGTCCAGCGCGGCTTTGCACATTGCCATCCACGTCGGGCCGGAGAAGTAGTCGCTGCTGGCGACAAACTCGAACACCTCACGCTGCTGCTCAACAGGATAACCCGCCTGGATCAGACCCGGCGTCAGGGCCTGGATCAGCAGCGTAGTGCCCGCGTTGTTGCGGTTGTGGCACTCGTCGCCCATGTGCAGCGCCTGGGCCAGCATCAGACGAAGATCGATTTCACCGACGATCTTCATCGCGTCGCGCAGCATCGGGCCGAGCACGTCGCGCATCCAGTTCAGGCGGTCAATCACGCTCTGGTCGTTGGCGCCCATGCGCAGGATCTTCGCCATCTGCTCGCTGAGGTTGGTGAACGCGCGGTTGCCGTAGGTTTTGTTCTCAACGATGTGCATAAACATCGACGCGGAGGTGACGCCCGCCATCGAGCCCACGCAGTCGTGCTCGTGGCACGGCGAGAAGGTAATTTCCCCTGAAGCGGCGAGCCTTGCAGCATCCTCCAGATCCGCCGCCAGCCCCTCGAACACCAGCGCGCCGGTGACCGCCCCTTTCATCGCCCCGCACATGTTTTCCCACGAGACAGGCGGACCGGCGTGCAGGATGGTGGTGCGGGTCATGCGCGGCACGACGTTAATCGCCTGGTCATAGCCCACCAGCACCGGGTGGGACTGAATAATGCGCTCAAGCGCGATGTGGTTAGCGGCGGCAATTTTCTCCGCCAGCGATTTTTCGGCCAGTTGATCGAGCGCCTCAACGATCTGCATGTTGCCCTGCCCTGGCGGCGTCCAGTCGAGCTGGGTCACGGGAACGTGCTGTTTTTTGAGGTCGTCGCTGAACATCGCGATACCGACGTTAATCACGTTCAGCGGCTGGTTAAATAAGGTGGTCATTATGCGTTCTCCCCTTTGCAGACAAATTCGCGAGCCAGTAATCCGGTATTGGTGCTGCTGCTGGCCCAGATGACGCCCGCATCGGTCAGGAGCTGGCACTGCTGAGCAAGCTTCTGCGGATCCTGGTCGGTACCAAGCACATAGCCTAAGAACGCCAGCGGACGGCTGTCGGCCTTCGCGATCGCCTGCGCCTCTTTGATCGCGTCGAGCATCACGCCAACCGGATCCTCATGCGCGCCAAACCCGAGCACAAAATCCATCACGATGACCCCCACCTGCGGATCGCGCGCCTCCTGCAGCAGGCGGCTGATGCGGTTGGTCGGGTCGATCATCGGGTGCGGTTTGCCGTTGGTGAAATCATCATCGCCAAAGTCGAGGAAGGTATGGGCCTGGCTGACGTTGATGTCGCTCAGACGCTTCGCCGGATCCGGCTGGATGTTGCTGTAGACGTCGTCGTACTTCTCCAGCGCCGCAAACATCGCTTCGTCGCACAGGGTCCCACCGCAGAAGAGCCCACGAATGTATTTTTGCTGCGGGGTCAGGCGGGCGCGCACCTCTTCAATCAGCGGCCAGTTGAGCGGGTGCAAATCCAGAGACGCTTTGTCGATGCCGGTAAGGAGTACCGCTTTCAGGGCTGCCTCTTTGGTGGCTCGGGCAAACTGCAGGCCGTCTTCATCAGCGGGCGGTACGTTGCGGCCGAGGAAACACACGACGACGGGCTTGCGGCAGGCGCGGGCGCGGGCGAGGACTTTTTCAGCCACCGCGGGTGCGGGTGGCTTGGAGATGAGGGCAATCACCTGGGTGCCTTCATCGGCCTCCAGCATGTCGATGGCGTCGAGCATCATCAGGCCGCCGATTTTCTCGCTGAGATCGCGCCCGCCGGTGCCAATCAGCTGCGACACACCGCCGCCGAATTCATGAATGCGCACGCTGAGTTCCTGGCTGCCGGTCCCGGATGCGCCGACAATCCCAATCGTCCCGCGACGTACCGCGTTAGCGAAGCACAGCCCCGCGCCGTTGATAATGGCGGTGCCGCAGTCCGGCCCCATCATCAGCAGCCCTTTCTGGTGGGCCAGCTGCTTCAGCGCCAGCTCGTCATCGAGCGACACGTTATCGGAAAAGAGCATGACGTTAAGATCGTTTTCCAGCGCCTGACGTGCTTCGCGGGCGGCGAAGGTGCCGTTGACGGAGATCACCGCAAGGTTGCTGTCCGGGCGATGGGTTTTGGCGCTGGCAATCGTGGCGTAGCGCGCTTCGTGGGAGCCGGCACGCTCTTTGCGCGTGAATAACGCTTCGATGGCCGCCAGCGTTTCATCATTCGCCGCATCGCCTTTAATAACGATCATCAGATCGCCGTTTTTCGCGTTTTCTAATTCCGGCGTCAGCAGTCCAAGGTTTTTTAATACGCCTTTATTCATCTCCGTCGCCATCGCCACAAAGGCCTGTTCAACCCCCGGCAATTTATTGGCTTTAGTGGAAACGGACATTAATGAGACGGAGTCAAAATAAGTGTTCTTTTTAATCACGATTTTCGTTGGCATTATTTGCACCTGTTTTCGGATAAAAGGGGGCCGCCGTCGTGCAAAATGCACGTCGGTAAAAATGCTTTTTTATTAAGCGGCCAGCCGGAACAGGCTGACCGTCGTCTTTACGCGCCGGCCGCCAGCAGCAGGTCGGCGATCGCGTGGTAGCCTTTTTCCCGCGCCAGCTCGAGCGGGGTTTTACCGTATTTATCGGTCATGTGCGGGTTCGCGCCGTTATCCAGTAACAGCTTCACAATTTCCTGCTGTTTCTCGCCGCCGTCATTCAACACGATGGCCTCCAGCAGCGGCGTCCAGCCGACAAAGTTGGTGTGGTTGACGTTAATATCGGTTTTTGCCAACAGCTCGCGCACAATTTCAACGTGGCCTTTCTCACTGGCCGGGGTAATCCCCACGCCACCGAAGCGCGTCAGGCGATCCAGGTCCGGATTTGCCGGAAGAACGATGCGCAGTAACGTTAAATCATTGGTCAGGCAGCTAATCAGGAAGGGGTTAAAACAGGTCTGGTCCTGTTTATCAATATCCGCACCGGCTGCAATTAAAAATTCCACACAGGCATAATGCTTTTTCAGGCTGGCAATAATAATGGCGGTTCTTTTCTGGCGGTTGGTGGCGTTAATATCCACGCCTTTCTCCAGACAGGCTTTTAGCGCGTCGACGTTCCCCTCTTCTGCCGCCAGCAGAAATTCCGTCACCAGTGCAGTTGCAGACATATTCAGACTCCCTATGTTTCATTTCTGATGACCTGAGAATAGCAACAGCCTGGTGATAAAAGAATCCGCTTAAAATTCATTCATCGACAGGCAATTCATTGTTGAGTTAAATTCAACGGTTCAGCTAAAACGTGCGTCTGTGCAACCTTTTTCTTATGTTTTACCGCTTTTTAGCGCCTCAGGCTGCATTATCCTTATGGCTGAAAAAGCCTTGTACCGCGCGGCCCTGAGCAAATAGTCAGAACTGTGACCGGCTTCAAATGTGATGTAACAGCGCTGTTAAAATATGTTCAAAACTGATGGCAACCAGGAGCCGTAATATGAATTCCATCTTTACCGAAGAGAACCTGCTGGCCTTCACCACTGCGGCACGTTTTAGCAGTTTCAGCAAAGCCGCCGCCGAGCTGGGCGTGACCACCTCGGCCATCAGTTACACCATTAAACGCATGGAGACCGGGCTGGACGTGGTGCTGTTTGTGCGTAACACGCGCAGCATTGAGCTGACCGAATCTGGCTTTTACTTTTACCGCAAGGCAACCGACCTGCTGAACGACTTTCACGCCATCAAGCGCGGAATTGATACCATTTCGCAGGGCATTGAGGCGCGGGTGCGTATCTGTATCAATCAGCTTTTGTATACTCCACGCCATACTGCACGCCTGCTGCAGGTGCTGAAAAAGCAGTTTCCCACCTGCCAGATCACAGTGACCACCGAGGTGTATAACGGCGTATGGGATTCCATCATCAACAACCAGGCCAATATCGCGATTGGTGCGCCGGACACCCTGCTCGACGGCGGCGGCATTGATTACACCGAGATTGGCGCCATCCGCTGGGTATTTGCTATCGCACCGGAACATCCGCTGGCCTTTGTCCCCGAGCCGATTGCGGAGAGCCAGCTGCGGCTATATCCCAACATCATGGTGGAAGATACCGCGCACACCATTAATAAGAAGGTCGGCTGGCTGCTGCACGGGCAGGAGGCGATTCTGGTGCCGGATTTCAACACTAAGTGCCAGTGTCAGATTCTGGGAGAAGGGATTGGCTTTTTGCCGGAATACATGGCCCGCGAGGCGGTAGAAGACGGGCTACTGGTCACCCGACGCATCAACAATCCGCGTCAGGATTCCCGCATGCTGCTTGCCACACAACATGCGGCGACCGGCCAGGTCACTCGCTGGATCAAACAACAGTTTGGTCCAGCGGGCGTGCTGACGAACATCTATAGCGATTTACTCTGGCGGGCTTAGCTTTTGGTTTGAACCCAAAACGCGTGGATAAGACCGGGAATGTAACCCAGCAAGGTCAAAAGAATATTCAGGATAAACGCCCAGCCAAACCCCTTACCGAGCAGCACGCCCAGCGGAGGAAGAATAATCGTAAAGACAATACGCCAAAAACCCATAAGCACTCCGTACAAGCTAACCAGTTGAAAATAAATAAGAGTATGACTCTAAGCGTAGCCAGTTTATCGGCTTCTGCCATCCAGACCCGTCCCATTTACCCTCTTTTACGCTTTTGGCAGTGGTGTAACGCACCGGAATAGTTTAGTATTTACTTAATTAAGGAAACACTAAACTAATATGACTGAACTTGAACAACTCCAGGCCAGCGCTGAGCAGGCCGCCGCCCTGTTGAAAGCGATGAGTAATCCACGTCGGCTGCTGATCCTCTGCACATTATGCGGAGCTCCCGGCACCCGTGCGGGCGACCTGGCGCGTGCCACCGGGCTGAGTCCTTCCGCCACGTCGCAGCATCTGGCGCGTATGCGTGAGGAAGGGCTTATCGACAGCACCCGTGAGGCGCAGCGCATTCTTTATTTCATTAAAAACGATGCGGTGCTTCAGCTCATCAGCACCCTGAAAACCCTTTATTGTCCGTAAGGAGTCGCCATGTCACTTCCGCTGATTACACCGCAACAGGCCAAAGCCCGCGTAGCCGAGGGCGCCAGACTCATAGATATTCGTGATACCGACGAATATGCCCGCGAGCATATTTCCGGGGCAGAGTCAGTACCGCTAGCCACCTTACCCGGCGGACTTAACGCTCGGGCGGGTGAAATAGTGCTTTTTCACTGTCAGTCCGGTGCCAGGACGTCCGGGAATGCTGACCGCCTGGCCCAGGCGGCGTCACCCGCTCAGGCATTTGTGGTCGAGGGGGGCATTCAGGGCTGGAAGCAGGCCGGGCTGCTGACCGTTGAAGATAAATCCCAGCCTCTCCCGCTGATGCGTCAGGTGCAAATCGCGGCCGGGCTGTTGATTCTCTGCGGCGTGGTGCTGGGCTATAGCGTCTCCAGCGGCTTTTTCCTGCTCAGCGGTTTTGTGGGCGCCGGGCTGCTGTTCGCTGGTGTAACGGGATTTTGCGGTATGGCGAGACTGCTCAAGGTGATGCCATGGAACCGGCGTACCTCATAAGCAGTAATCTGTGAAAGTCACTGTACCCGGCGTCATACGTGGGCTAAGGTGAAGATCGCTTAAACGATGAGGAGGTAATATGTTTTCTGTCGGTGATTATGTGCAACCGCGTAAAGGCGGCCCGAAGCTGAAAGTGCTCGAAGTGAATGGTGAAAGCGTTGTGGCGGTTCAGGCCAGTAATGAACAAGGCGAAAAATATAACCTGAAAGCGGCCGATCTGGCGCCGTATAGTGAAGAAGGTGATTTTGGCGTCTGCTGAACAGACAACCGGGCGGCGATTACCGCCCGGCTCACGCATTAGATCAGAAAATCATCCAGCGATTTACCCTCTGCCAGCGCGCTGGCAATAGGCTTCGGCGTGCGGCCCTGGCCGGTCCACGTTTTCTCTTCACCGTTCTGATCAATAAAGCGATATTTCGCTTCACGCGGTTTACGCTTTTTAGTCGGTTTACCCGTCTGCGCCAGCTCGGAACCCAGCAGATCGGTCGGTGAAATACCATCGGCTTTCATCAGCTCCAGCAGGGCATTAATTTTCTCCTGCTGCTCAGCACGCTGCTGCTCTAATTCCGCCAGCTCACTGCGTTTCTCTTCAGTAACGACCCTGACCTTTTCCAGCATTTCCTCAAGAACGTCCAGGGATAATTCACGCGCCATCGCACGCAGGGTTCGGATATTATTAAGATTCTGTAACGTCAAAGACATATTATTTGAAAACCTTTTCTTTGGGGTAAATAGATAAATCACCCACAGAATAATTCATTTTGGCCAGAATATCTACCCAAGGGTCCGCAGGGGCATCAGTGTAAATATATTTAAATATTAACGTTAATAATAATGCAGGATGCCGGCGAGCCTGGTGCGAATCTAATCACCACATCAATATAAACGGTCAACTTTAATTCAAATTACAGCATACTGCGCCGCCATCCAGACAAGGATGACTCACCCTGGCCACCTAGAAAATCAAGTCTTTGTTTTTTATGAAAAAGCACCTTAGCAAGACAGATTATAACGAGCAGAACAAAAAACACTCAATTTTAGAGAATTTTGTGGACAAAAGGCGATTAAATAAAAATTAATCACTAGTTGTTAGTTCAAACACAGAGAGATACGCTATACACGCCAAAAAAAGCAACCTAAAGCACTAATCGCCGAAGGGAAATCGTTTCCACTGTGTTTTTCTCAAGGAGTTCAGACATGTTCTCGCCGCAATCTCGCCTGCGCCATGCTGTGGCGGATACTTTTGCGATGGTTGTTTACTGTTCCGTCGTGAACATGCTGATTGAAATATTCCTCTCAGGAATGACCTTTGAGCAGTCACTTTCTTCGCGTCTGGTGGCTATCCCGGTCAACATTATTATCGCATGGCCATACGGGTTATACCGCGATGCGGTCATGCGTTTCGCTCGTCGTATCAGCCCCGCAGGCTGGGTAAAAAACCTGGCGGACGTGCTGGCTTATGTGACGTTCCAGTCTCCGGTATATGTGGCTATTCTGTTAACCGTGGGCGCAGACTGGCACCAGATCGTCGCGGCGGTCAGTTCGAATATCGTTATTTCGATGTTGATGGGCGCCGTATACGGCTATTTCCTCGACTACTGCCGCCGTCTGTTCAAAGTCAGTCAGTACAGCCAGGCGAAAGCGTGATGTGAAGCGACTGGCGAATGCCAGTCGCCAGTTTACTGTACGTCGCCAAACAGTCCCTTCAGAAACCGCTCCAGCGCCATGCGCGAACTGAAGCCATGCGGAATACCATAATGCTCATGCGTTTCTCCGCCTAAATAGAGCGGGAATTGCTGATAATGATCGCAGGTTTTAATATCCGAGGCAGGCTCAGCAAATGACAGACTTCTGTCTTTCAGCGTCGGGTGAATAATGAGAGCAGTACGTCCCATTCTGGCTTCACGATTAACATACACATAATTCTCACCGCGGCGATATCCATACGCTTTTGACGTCACCTCATCCATGGTGAATCCCTCTTTTTCAAGAACGCGTGCCACCTCGTCAGGTCGTAAATACATATCTTTTCCTCGTTATCTTTTCCTGCCCGGCAACCTTACAGTATTCAGCATTAGCAGGGCTTTCAGAATAGTCCATAAACTGCCGGATAACGCGTGACGCGCTTCAGATATTAAATTTCTGAACTAAACTGATCGGGAACGCAAATTTACGGAGGATCGTATGTTTAACAGACCGAACCGAAACGATATTAACGACGACGCGCAGGATATTCGTAATGATGTCAGCCAATTAGCAGACACGCTGGAAGAGGTGCTGAAGTCCTGGGGATCAGACGCGAAGGACGAAGCGGATGCCGCAAAACGTAAGGCTCAGTCTCTGCTCCGTGAAACCCGCGCCAGAATGAACGGACGTTCACGCGCCACGCAGGCTGCCTGCGACATGGCAAGCTGTGCAACGACCTTCGTACGTGAAAAGCCACTGTGTACGCTGGGAACGGTCGCAGCGGTCGGCATCTTTGTCGGCGCCCTGCTCAGCCTGCGAAAATAAGTGCGGCTTCTCATCAGCCCCGGTGGCCTCAGGCGCCGGGGCTTTTCTTTGCCTTATCCTTTGAAAAACCCGTGCAGCCCGCACTGCCCCGCTGAGCTCATCACCAGGGCAACATCAATCTGAATTTCCCATATCTTGTATGGTTGAAACTTAAGATAACTACATCTAGTATTCCCTTTAGCAAGACACACACAACCTGACGCGATGACTCGCGCCGCTCTCTCATTTTAAATGGAAATACGAATCATGAGCATTATTATTTACACTCGTAACAATTGTGTTCAGTGCCATGCCACCAAACGGGCGATGGAAAGCCGTGGAATGGTTTTTGAGATGGTGAATATCGACCAGCAGCCTGAGGCCGCTGAGACCCTGCGGGCGCAGGGATTCCGTCAGCTCCCGGTGGTCATTGCCGGTGAAACCCGGTGGTCCGGCTTTCGCCCGGACATGATTAACCGTCTGAGCGCCCAGGCCGCCAGCGCATGAGTGGGCTGGTCTACTTCTCCAGCAGCTCGGAAAACACGCTTCGCTTTATCGAGCGCGTCGGGCTGCCTGCGGTGCGTATTCCGCTTAATGAGCGGGAACGTATTCAGGTAGACGAACCTTACATTCTGGTGGTGCCCAGCTATGGCGGTGGCGGTACGGCAGGCGCCGTGCCTCGCCAGGTGATCCGCTTTCTTAACGATCCGCATAACCGCAGGCTTATCCGTGGCGTGATCGCGGCAGGCAATCGTAATTTCGGCGATGCCTTTGGCCGCGCCGGGGATGTCATCTCTCAAAAATGCGGCGTGCCGTATCTCTATCGCTTCGAACTGATGGGGACACAGCAGGACGTAGAAAATGTGCGAAAAGGAGTGAACGAATTTTGGCAACGACAACCGCAGAACGGATAATCCAGGCAACACCTGATTACCACGCATTAAACGCAATGCTTAACCTCTATGATCGGGAGGAGCGCATTCAGTTTGGCAAAGATCATGAGGCGGTGGAGGCCTTTTTCGCCGCCCACGTCCGTCCAAACAGCGTCGTTTTTGGCAGCCAGCAGGAACGCCTCGACTTTCTGGTTAAAGAGGGCTATTACGAGGAGCGCGTGTTGACCCGCTACGACCGCGCCTTCGTGGCGAAGCTTTTCGAGCGCGCGCATGCGAGCGGTTTTCGTTTCCAGACCTTCCTCGGCGCGTGGAAGTATTACACCAGCTACACCCTGAAAACCTTCGACGGTAAACGCTACCTGGAGCATTTTGAAGATCGCGTCGTGATGGTGGCGCTGACCCTTGCCCAGGGCGATGAAGCGTTGGCTGAACGGCTGATGGAGGAGATCCTCGCCGGGCGCTTCCAGCCCGCCACGCCAACGTTTCTCAACTGCGGTAAGGCCCAGCGCGGCGAGCTGGTCTCCTGCTTCCTGCTGCGCATCGAAGACAATATGGAGTCGATTGGCCGTGCGGTAAACTCGGCGCTTCAGCTTTCCAAACGCGGCGGCGGCGTGGCGTTTCTGCTCTCGAACCTGCGTGAAGCGGGCGCGCCGATCAAGCGCATTGAAAACCAGTCTTCCGGCGTGATCCCGGTGATGAAGATGCTGGAAGATGCATTCTCCTACGCCAACCAGCTTGGCGCACGCCAGGGCGCCGGGGCGGTTTACCTGCACGCGCATCATCCCGATATTCTGCGTTTTCTGGATACCAAACGCGAAAATGCCGACGAAAAAATCCGTATCAAAACCCTGTCGCTGGGGGTGGTGATCCCGGATATCACCTTTAAACTGGCCAAAGAGAATGCCGAGATGGCGCTCTTTTCGCCGTATGACGTTGAGCGTATTTACGGCAAACCCTTTGGCGACGTAGCTATCAGTGAGTGCTACGAGGAGCTGGTAGCCGACGATCGCATCCGCAAAAAAACCATCAACGCCCGCGATTTCTTCCAGACGCTGGCAGAAATCCAGTTTGAGTCTGGCTATCCGTACATCATGTACGAGGATACGGTAAACCGCGCGAACCCGATTGCCGGACGCATCAACATGAGCAACCTCTGCTCGGAGATTTTGCAGGTCAACAGCGCGTCAGCCTACGACGAGAACCTGGACTACGCTGACATCGGCAAGGATATCTCCTGCAACCTCGGGTCGCTGAATATCGCCCACACCATGGATTCCCCTGACCTCGGCCGCACGGTGGAGACGGCCATTCGCGGACTGACGGCGGTATCGGACATGAGCCACATCCGCAGCGTGCCGTCTATTGAAGCGGGCAACGCCGCGTCGCACGCTATCGGCCTGGGGCAGATGAACCTTCACGGCTACCTGGCACGCGAAGGCATCGCCTACGGCAGTCCGGAAGGGCTGGATTTTACTAACCTCTATTTCTATACCATCACCTGGCATGCGCTGCACACCTCAATGATGCTGGCGCGCGAGCGCAACCAGCGGTTCGCGGGATTTGAACAGTCGCGCTACGCCAGCGGGGAATATTTTAACCAGTATCTTGAAGGTGAGTGGCAGCCGAAAACCGCAAAAGTGCGCGATCTCTTTGCCCGCGCGGGGATAACCCTGCCGACGCGCGAGATGTGGCTGCAGCTGCGTGATGACGTGATGCGCCACGGTATCTATAACCAGAACCTCCAGGCCGTGCCGCCCACCGGGTCTATCTCGTATATCAACCATGCCACGTCGAGCATTCATCCGATTGTGTCGAAAATTGAAATTCGCAAGGAAGGCAAGACCGGACGCGTTTACTACCCTGCCCCGTTTATGACCAACGACAACCTGGCGCTGTATCAGGATGCGTATGAAATCGGCCCGGAAAAAATCATCGATACCTACGCCGAAGCGACAAAACACGTGGATCAGGGGCTGTCGCTGACGCTCTTCTTCCCGGATACCGCCACCACGCGGGATATCAACAAAGCGCAGATCTACGCCTGGAAGAAAGGCATCAAAACGCTTTACTACATTCGCCTGCGCCAGCTTGCGCTGGAAGGCACCGAAATCGAAGGCTGCGTGTCCTGCGCGCTGTAAGGAGAAAGGATGAAACTGTCACGCGTGAATGCCGTTAACTGGAACAAAATCCAGGACGATAAAGATCTGGAGGTATGGAACCGCCTGACCAGCAACTTCTGGCTGCCGGAAAAAGTCCCGCTCTCCAATGATATTCCGGCCTGGCAAACCCTGAGCCACGCCGAGCAACAGCTGACGATCCGCGTCTTTACCGGCCTGACGCTCCTGGACACCATCCAGAACACCGTTGGTGCCCCGGCGTTGATGGCTGACGCGCTGACACCGCATGAAGAGGCGGTGATGTCGAACATCAGCTTTATGGAGGCGGTGCACGCCCGCTCTTACAGCTCGATTTTTTCCACGCTGTGCCAGACCAAAGACGTGGATGCGGCTTACGCCTGGAGTGAAGAGAGCGCGTCATTGCAGCGCAAGGCTGCGCTGGTGCTTGAGTATTATCGGGCCGACGAGCCGCTGAAAAAGAAGGTCGCCAGCGTGTTTCTGGAATCCTTCCTCTTCTACTCCGGCTTCTGGCTGCCAATGTACTGGTCGAGCCGGGGCAAGCTCACCAACATCGCCGACCTGATTCGGCTCATCATTCGGGATGAGGCGGTGCACGGGTATTACATCGGCTATAAATACCAGAAAGGTCTGGAGAAAATCAGTACGGAAAAACGCGATGAACTAAAAGGGTTTGCGCTCGATTTGCTGATGGATCTGTACGATAACGAGCTGAGCTATACCGAAGAGCTGTACGCCGGAACGGGCTGGGAAGAAGACGTCAAAGCGTTCCTCTGCTACAACGCCAACAAGGCGCTGATGAACCTTGGTTACGAGGCGCTGTTTCCGCCGGAGATGGCGGAAGTGAATCCGGCCATTCTGGCGGCGCTGTCGCCTAATGCCGACGAAAACCACGATTTCTTCTCCGGGTCCGGTTCATCGTATGTGATGGGCAAAGCGGTGGAGACGAAAGACGAAGACTGGGATTTTTAATGAGTGAATTAACGTTCATTAATTAAATATAAATCCCTTTATTTCTACCAGAATATTTCCCTGGGAACTACACTGTAATTCCTCCGTCATATTCGCCTGAATCACACCGATTCAGGCGAAATTCCCCGATGCAGCAGCAAAAATTTAAGAAAAACTCAAATGACGCTCAGCCCTTTACTCATGGGAAATTCAGCCGTTTCGCTTACCTGAAAATCCCCACCATAAGCAAACGCAGGGTTGTCTCAGATTCTCAGTATGTTAGGGTTATGCCCGTTAACAATTTACCATGGTAATCATATTGGCATAAACAAATAACAGGACACTCTCTATTGCATGGCAATTAAATTAGAAGTGAAAAATCTTTATAAAGTATTTGGCGAGCATCCACAGCGCGCATTCAAATATATTGAAAAAGGCCTTACGAAAGAGCAAATTCTGGAAAAAACCGGGCTATCGCTTGGCGTTAAAGACGCCAGTCTGGCCATTGAAGAAGGCGAGATTTTTGTCATCATGGGGTTATCCGGTTCGGGTAAATCCACTATGGTTCGCCTTCTCAATCGCCTGATTGAACCCACCCGCGGACAGGTGCTGATTGACGGCGTAGATATCGCCAGAATATCAGACGCAGAGCTCCGCGAGGTGCGCAGAAAGAAGATTGCAATGGTGTTCCAGTCATTCGCGCTAATGCCGCATATGACGGTGCTGGATAATGCCGCTTTCGGTATGGAATTAGCGGGCGTTGCTGCGCAAGAACGTCAGGAAAAAGCGCTTGATGCGCTGCGTCAGGTTGGGCTCGAAAATTATGCTCACGCCTACCCGGATGAACTTTCCGGCGGGATGCGTCAGCGTGTGGGCTTAGCCCGCGCATTAGCCATTAATCCAGACATATTATTAATGGATGAAGCCTTCTCCGCGCTCGACCCGTTAATTCGCACCGAGATGCAGGATGAGCTGGTAAAATTACAGGCAAAACATCAGCGAACCATTGTCTTTATTTCCCATGATTTAGATGAAGCCATGCGTATTGGCGACCGCATTGCCATTATGCAAAATGGTGAGGTGGTGCAGGTCGGCACGCCGGATGAAATACTGAATAATCCGGCAAATGATTACGTGCGTACCTTCTTCCGCGGCGTGGATATTAGCCATGTGTTTAGCGCGAAAGATATTGCCCGTCGAACGCCAAACGGCATTATCCGTAAAACGCCAGGTTTCGGCCCACGCTCCGCGCTTAAGCTTCTGCAGGACGAAGACCGTGAATATGGTTATCTGGTTGAACGCGGCAATAAATTTGTCGGCATTGTCTCCATCGACTCCCTGAAAACCGCCCTTAGCGAAAATCAGGAAATCGATGCGGCGTTAATTGACGCTCCCCTTGCCGTGGACGCCGAAACGCCGCTCAGCGAGTTGCTCTCCCACGTCGGCCAGGCACCGTGTGCCGTTCCGGTCGTCGGGGAAGAACAACAGTACGTCGGCATCATCTCAAAACGCATGTTGCTGCAGGCTTTAGATCGCGAGGGAGCAAACAATGACCGATCAATCTAACCCGTGGGGCACCACTGAAGCAGCGGACAGCGCTGCGCAATCTGCCGATGCGTGGGGTTCCACGCCAGCACCTGCCGATGGCGGTGGCGCGGCGGACTGGCTCAACAGCGCACCTGCGCCTGCGCCAGAACACTTCAACATTATGGATCCGTTCCATAAAACGCTGATCCCACTCGATAGCTGGGTCACGGAGGGGATCGACTGGGTAGTAACGCATTTTCGTCCGCTCTTTCAGGGGATCCGCGTCCCGGTGGATTACATCCTCAACGGCTTCCAGCAGCTGATGCTCGGTATGCCAGCGCCGGTCGCGATCGTTTTGTTCTCGCTGATCGCCTGGCAGTTCGGTAGCGCAGGAATGGGGATCGCCACGCTGATTTCGCTGATTGCCATTGGCGCCATTGGCGCCTGGTCGCAGGCGATGATCACCCTGGCACTGGTGCTGACCGCCCTGCTCTTCTGTATTGTCATCGGCCTGCCGATGGGGATCTGGCTGGCACGTAGCCCGCGGGCGGCGAAGATCATTCGCCCGCTGCTGGATGCGATGCAGACCACACCGGCATTCGTCTATCTGGTGCCTATCGTAATGCTGTTCGGTATCGGTAACGTGCCGGGCGTGGTGGTAACCATTATCTTCGCCCTGCCGCCGATTATTCGTCTGACTATCCTGGGCATTAACCAGGTGCCGGCCGATCTGATCGAAGCGTCACGCTCGTTTGGTGCCAGCCCGCGTCAGATGCTGTTTAAGGTTCAGCTCCCGCTGGCGATGCCAACCATCATGGCTGGCGTTAACCAGACGCTGATGCTGGCGCTGTCGATGGTGGTCATTGCCTCAATGATCGCCGTGGGCGGTCTGGGCCAGATGGTGCTGCGCGGTATTGGCCGTCTCGACATGGGGCTGGCTACCGTCGGCGGCGTGGGCATTGTGATCCTCGCCATTATTCTTGACCGCCTGACACAGGCTGTCGGTCGTGATTCACGCAGTCGCGGCAACCGTCGCTGGTATACCACCGGCCCTGTCGGGTTATTCACCCGCCCTTTCACGAAATCAAAATAAGGAACAACGATGCGACATAACGTACTTTTTGCCACAGCGTTTGCCACCCTTGTCTCCACCAGCACGTTTGCAGCTGACCTGCCGGGTAAAGGCATCACCGTGCAGCCGGTGCAGAGCACCATTTCGGAAGAGAGCTTCCAGACGCTCATCGTCAGCCGAGCCCTGGAAAAACTGGGCTACACGGTCAACACGCCGAGCGAAGTGGATTACAACGTGGGCTACACCTCGATTGCCTCCGGTGATGCCACCTTTACCGCGGTGAACTGGCAGCCGCTGCACGACGATATGTATGCCGCCGCCGGTGGCGACAAGAAATTCTATCGTGAAGGCACCTTCGTAACCGGTGCAGCGCAGGGTTATCTGATCGACAAGAAAACCGCCGATAAGTACCACATCACCAATATTGAACAGCTGAAAGATCCGAAGATCGCCAAACTGTTCGACACCAACGGTGACGGTAAAGCCGACATGATGGGTTGCTCACCGGGCTGGGGCTGTGAAGCGGTGATTAATCACCAGAACAAAGCCTATGACCTGGCGAAGACGGTTGATGTCAGCCACGGCAACTATTCGGCGATGATGGCCGACACCATTGCCCGCTTCAAAGAGGGTAAACCGGTGATCTACTACACCTGGACGCCGTACTGGGTGAGCGACGTGCTGAAGCCGGGTAAAGATGTGGTGTGGCTGCAGGTGCCATTCTCCTCCTTGCCGGGCGAGCAGAAGGATATCGACACCAAACTGCCGAACGGCATGAACTACGGCTTCCCGGTGAATACCATGCATATTGTGGCGAACAAAGCCTGGTCCGAGAAAAACCCGGCGGCAGCAAAATTGTTCTCGGTAATGAAACTGCCGCTGGCGGATATCAATGCTCAGAACGCCATGATGCATGCGGGCAAATCGTCTGAAGCGGATGTCAAAGGTCACGTCGACGGCTGGATCAAAGCCCACCAGCAGCAGTTTGACGGCTGGGTGAAAGAGGCGCTTGCGGCGCAGAAGTAGAGCACAAAGCCTTACCCCTCACCCTAACCCTCTCCCCAAAGGGGAGAGGGTTAGGGTGAGGGGGCACCAGACCGTACGATCCCCCTAAACCGCACAATCCATCACCCAACAATCCCCCCACCTTAACAATCATTCGCTATTATGGTTTCCGGAAAAATAATCACTTAACGAACGATTCCTGAAACTCATGACAAAAACAACTCCAGGGCTTAGCCCCGCACTTATCCTTTTAATGTCCGTGGCAACGGGTCTGGCCGTCGCCAGCAACTATTACGCGCAACCCCTTCTCGACACCATCGCCCGCGCGTTCAACCTTTCTGCCAGTTCCGCTGGCTTCATCGTGACGGCGGCACAGCTCGGCTACGCCGCCGGGTTGCTGTTCCTGGTACCGCTTGGCGATATGTTTGAACGCCGGATGCTGATTGTTTCGATGACGCTGCTGGCGGCAGGTGGCATGCTGATCACCGCCAGCAGCCAGTCGCTGACGATGATGATCGTCGGTACCGCGCTGACAGGGCTGTTCTCCGTCGTCGCGCAAATCCTGGTACCCCTCGCCGCGACGCTGTCCTCACCGGACAAACGTGGCAAGGTAGTGGGCACCATCATGAGCGGCCTGCTGCTGGGGATTTTGCTGGCGCGTACCGTGGCAGGACTACTGGCAAGCCTCGGCGGCTGGCGCACCGTTTATTGGGTGGCGAGCGTGTTAATGGTGGTGATGGCGCTGGCGCTGTGGCGCGGCCTGCCGAAGGTGAAGCAAGAGAACCATCTTAACTATCCGCAGCTTCTGGCCTCCGTGTTCAGCCTGTTCACTCAGGATAAACTCCTGCGCACCCGCGCCCTGCTTGGATGTTTGACCTTCGCCAACTTCAGTATTCTCTGGACCTCAATGGCGTTTCTGCTCGCGGCTCCGCCGTTTAACTATTCTGAAGGCGTCATTGGTCTGTTCGGCCTGGCCGGTGCTGCGGGCGCGCTGGGCGCGCGTCCGGCGGGTGGGCTGGCCGACAAAGGCAAATCACATTTGACCACCACCGCCGGGCTGGTTTTGCTCCTGCTCTCCTGGGCGGCGATCTGGTATGGACACGTCTCGGTGCTGGCGCTGATCGTCGGTATTCTGGTACTCGACCTCACCGTACAGGGTGTCCACATTACTAATCAGACCGTGATTTATCGCGTGAAACCCGAAGCGCGTAACCGCCTCACCGCCGGATACATGACCAGCTACTTCATTGGTGGTGCTGCCGGTTCATTAATTTCAGCGTCGGCGTGGCAGCATGCTGGCTGGTCGGGCGTGTGTGGGATTGGGGCCATCGTTGCCGCGCTCAACCTTCTTGTATGGTGGCGCGGCTACCATCGCCAGGAGGCGATTCACTAAGTTTTACATTGCTTTGGGCCTCTTAGGGTATAAAGGGGCCCTGCAGTCTGTTAATGTAAACGTAATCATTTATCCCAGAAATTTTAATGTGGGTGACATATCTACAATTGGCATGAATAGTTCAGACCCCCGTCCTCACATCCTTTCTTCTACGGGTTCACACCCTACTCTTTCTGTGCTCACCGGGTCACGGACTTACCCGGCGCTTTCTGACGGTGACATTCACTTGGCGGATATAACCGCACAAATAATTCATTTACATTATTTGTCACTGTCGTTACTATATCGGCTGTAATTAATGAGGTTATGCCCAAATGGATAGTTCGTTTACGCCCATTGAACAAATGCTTAAATTCCGCGCCAGTCGCCATGAGGACTTCCCGTATCAGGAAATCCTGCTGACTCGCCTGTGCATGCACATGCAGGGTAAGCTTCTGGAAAACCGTAATAAGATGCTGAAAGCTCAAGGGATTAACGAGACGTTGTTTATGGCGTTGATTACGCTGGAGTCTCAGGAAAACCACAGTATTCAGCCTTCTGAGCTGAGCTGCGCGCTGGGCTCTTCCCGTACCAATGCAACCCGTATTGCCGATGAGCTGGAAAAGCGCGGCTGGATTGAACGCCGTGAAAGCGACAACGATCGTCGTTGCCTGCATCTGCAACTGACCGACAAAGGTCACGAATTCCTGCGTGAGGTACTGCCACCTCAGCACAATTGCCTGCACAAACTCTGGTCTGCCCTCAGCACCGCCGAGCGCGACCAGCTTGAGCACATCACGCGCAAGCTGCTCACCCGTCTGGATCAGATGGATGAAGATGGCGCCATTCTTGAGGCGCTGCGCTAACGCGACGACACGCTCAACAATCCAGATTCATAAGAAAACCGACAGGCCAGCACGTCACACTGCTGGCCTTTCTGACAACAGGTCGGCTCAGCCGATGTGAAAATAAGAAGATCGTGGAGAACAACAATGAGCGCAAATGCGGAGAGCACTAACCCGCAGCAACCGGCCAACAAGAAAGGCAAACGTAAAAGTGCCCTTCTTCTGTTGACCTTGCTCTTTATTATTATTGCCGTGGCATATGGGATCTATTGGTTTTTAGTATTGCGTCATGCTGAAGAGACAGACGACGCCTACGTGGCAGGGAACCAGGTACAGATTATGGCGCAGGTGTCGGGCAGCGTGACGAAAGTCTGGGCTGACAATACCGACTTTGTGCAAAAAGGCGATGTGTTGGTCACCCTCGATCCGACTGACGCGCAGCAGGCATTTGAGAAAGCCCAGACCGCGCTGGCCTCCAGCGTTCGTCAGACCCGCCAGCTGATGATCAACAGTAAACAGCTACAGGCCAATATCGACGTGCAGAAAACTGCACTCGCCCAGGCGCAGAGCGACCTCAACCGCCGCGTACCGCTCGGCACCGCCAACCTGATTGGCCGTGAAGAGCTGCAACACGCCCGCGATGCCGTTGCCAGCGCTCAGGCGCAGCTGGATGTGGCGATTCAACAGTACAATGCCAACCAGGCAATGGTGCTGGGCACCAGCCTTGAAAACCAGCCCGCCGTGCAGCAGGCGGCGACTGAAGTGCGTAACGCATGGCTAGCCCTGCAGCGTACCAAAATCGTCAGCCCGATGACCGGCTATGTCTCCCGCCGTTCCGTTCAGCCTGGGGCGCAGATCAGCCCGACCACGCCGCTGATGGCGGTCGTTCCGGCAGACAATCTGTGGGTAGACGCTAACTTTAAAGAGACGCAACTTGCCCATATGCGTATCGGCCAGACCGCGACGGTTGTCAGCGACATCTACGGCGATGACGTGAAGTACACCGGGAAAGTGGTTGGCCTGGACATGGGTACCGGCAGCGCCTTCTCCCTGCTGCCTGCGCAGAACGCCACCGGTAACTGGATCAAAGTGGTTCAGCGTCTGCCTGTGCGTATTGAACTGGATGCAAAACAGCTGGCGGATCACCCGCTGCGTATCGGCCTCTCAACGCTTGTGACGGTTGATACCGCGAACCGCGACGGTCAGATCCTGGCAAGCCAGGTGCGTAGCAGCCCGGCTTATGAAAGTAACGCCCGTGAAATTAGCCTCGATCCGGTCAACAAGCTGATCGATGACATCGTGAAGGCAAACGCCGGTTAATCCGAAGGTGAGCGTTATGCAACAGCAAAAGCCGCAAAAACCGCTGGAAGGCGCGCAGCTGGTCATTATGACCATTGCGCTGTCGCTGGCGACATTCATGCAGGTGCTGGACTCCACCATCGCAAACGTGGCGATCCCGACCATCGCCGGTAACCTTGGCTCGTCGCTGAGCCAGGGGACCTGGGTCATTACCTCATTCGGGGTGGCAAACGCCATCTCCATTCCGATCACCGGCTGGCTGGCAAAGCGCGTCGGTGAGGTGAAGCTGTTCCTGTGGTCTACGGTGGCGTTTGTGCTGGCCTCCTGGGCATGCGGCATGTCAAACAGCCTGACAATGTTGATTTTCTTCCGCGTCATTCAGGGGATTGTCGCCGGGCCGCTGATCCCGCTTTCCCAGAGTTTGCTGCTGAGCAACTATCCCCCTGCGAAACGCTCCGTCGCGCTGGCGCTCTGGTCAATGACCGTGATCGTCGCGCCTATCTGCGGACCCATTCTCGGCGGATACATCAGCGATAACTATCACTGGGGCTGGATCTTCTTCATCAACGTACCGATTGGCGCCGTCGTGGTATTAATGACGCTGCAATCGCTGCGGGGACGAGAGACGCGCACCGAACAGCGGCGTATCGACAGCATCGGGCTGGCGCTGCTGATCCTGGGTATCGGTAGCCTGCAGATCATGCTCGACCGGGGTAAAGAGCTCGACTGGTTCAACTCGCAGGAGATCGTCATCCTGACCATTGTCGCGGTGGTGTCGCTCAGCTTCCTGATTGTCTGGGAGCTGACGGACGACAACCCGATAGTCGATCTCTCGCTGTTTAAGTCGCGAAACTTCACCATCGGCTGTCTGTGTATCAGCCTCGCCTATATGCTCTACTTCGGCGCGATTGTTCTGCTGCCACAGCTGTTGCAGGAGGTGTATGGCTATACCGCAACCTGGGCGGGGCTGGCGTCTGCACCTGTTGGAGTGATCCCGGTTCTGCTGTCGCCGATCATTGGCCGCTTCGCCCATAAGCTCGACATGCGTCGTCTGGTGACGTTCAGCTTCATCATGTACGCGGTGTGCTTCTACTGGCGTGCGTATACCTTCGAGCCAGGAATGGACTTTGGCGCCTCGGCGTGGCCGCAGTTTATTCAGGGCTTCGCGGTCGCGTGCTTCTTTATGCCGCTAACCACCATCACGCTCTCCGGCTTACCCCCTGAGCGTCTGGCGGCGGCGTCGAGCCTGTCGAACTTCACCCGAACGCTGGCGGGCTCCATCGGGACGTCGATCACCACCACCCTGTGGACGAACCGTGAATCGATGCACCATGCCCAGCTGACCGAAGCGGTGAATCCGTACAACCCGAATGCCCAGCAGATGTACAGCCAGCTGCAGGGCATGGGGATGACGGAGCAGCAGGCATCCGGCTGGATTGCCCAGCAGATCACCAGCCAGGGACTGATTATCTCGGCCAACGAGATTTTCTGGATTTCGGCAGGGATCTTCATCGTCCTGCTGGGGCTGGTGTGGTTTGCCAGACCACCGTTTGGTGCCGGTGGCGGGGGCGGTGGCGCGCACTAGTCCTCTGCGGCGGTTGCCGGGTGGCGGCTACGATAACCGGGCCGCCATCCGCAGGCCCGGTTGTCCAAAACGCGATAGCAATTGTCATTTCCGATAAAGCAGCGCGCCTGAAATCTCGTCACGATAGTGAAAAGACAACAGGAGCGCACCATGCTGAACACACCCGCAGACAAATACACGCCTTACCCTACTCTCTCTCTGCCCGATCGCCGCTGGCCGGAGCAGCGCATCACCCGCGCGCCGCGCTGGCTCTCAACCGACTTACGCGACGGCAACCAGGCGCTGGCCGAGCCGATGGACAGCGCCCGCAAGCTCCAGTTTTGGGATCTTCTGCTGAGCTGCGGCTTTAAGGAGATTGAGGTCGCCTTTCCTTCCGCCTCACAGACGGACTTCAACTTTGTTCGCCAGCTGATTGAAGAGAACCGCATCCCGGATGACGTCACCATTCAGGTGCTCACGCAGGCGCGGGAAGATCTGATCGTCCGCACCTTTGAGTCCCTGCGCGGCGCAAAGCAGGCCACGGTACATCTTTATAACGCCACCGCCCCGCTGTTCCGTCGTCTGGTGTTTGGCATGGAGAAGGCGCAAATCGTCGAGCTGGCTACGCGCTCCACCCGCCTTATTCGTCAGCTGTGTGAAGAGAACCCGGATACCCACTGGCAGTATGAATATTCACCGGAAACCTTCTGTTTTACCGAGCCGGAGTTTGCGCTGGAAATTTGTGAGGCCGTGGCAGAGATCTGGCAGCCGTGCGATGCGCGTCCGATGATCATCAACTTACCGGCCACCGTTGAAGTCAGTACGCCAAACGTCTATGCCGATCAGATTGAATATTTCTGCCGTCACTTCAGCAGCCGCGCCGACGTCTGCATCAGCGTGCATCCGCATAACGACCGCGGCACCGGCGTCGCCAGCGCGGAGCTGGCCGTCATGGCCGGGGCTGACCGCGTCGAGGGCTGTCTGTTTGGTAACGGCGAGCGGACGGGCAACGTCTGCCTGGTGACGCTGGCGATGAACCTCTACAGCCAGGGCGTTAGCCCCGACCTGGACTTTAGCGATATGAACCGGGTGGTGGAGGTGGTGGAAACCTGCAACCAGCTGCCGATACACCCGCGCCATCCGTGGGCAGGACGGCTGGCCTATACCGCCTTCTCCGGTTCGCACCAGGACGCGATCAAAAAAGGCTTTGATGCCCGCAAGCCTGGCGAGCGCTGGGAGATGCCCTACCTGCCTGTTGACCCTCAGGATATCGGCTGCACCTATGAAGCGGTGATCCGCGTGAACAGCCAGTCAGGGAAAAGCGGTAGCGCGTGGCTTATCGAGCAAAATCATGGGCTGAAACTGCCCCGCGCCCTGCAGCAGGATTTCAGCCAGCACGTGCAGCAGGAAACCGACCGCCACGGAAAAGAGATGACGCAAAATGCACTGTGGCAGCTGTTCCGCACCCGCTACGGTCTGGTGGAAACACCGCAGTTTGCGCTGCAATCGTACCGCAGCGACAGTCAGCAGGATGGCCAGCTGCGTTTAACGGCAAGCGTCACAACGCAGGGGGGGACGCGTCAGCTTGAGGGACACGGGAATGGCTTGCTGTCCGCTGCCGCTCATGGCCTGAGCCGCTGGATTAACGCGCCGTTTGTAATTAAGGATTATCACGAACACACGCTGGGTGAACGCAGCGACAGCCGCTCGGTGGCATACATTCGCTGTCTGTTCCAGGACGGTACCAGCCGCTGGGGCGTAGGCATTGATAGCGACGTTGCACGCGCATCGCTTCAGGCGCTCTTTAATGCGGTCAGTCGTTCTTAAAATAATCGCTGGGTGAGATACCCATCACCCGGCGGAACATGGCCGTAAAGGCGCTGTGGCTGCCGTAACCCAGATCCAGCGCCACACCTAATACCGGCTGGCCCTGCGCCAGCCGCACTAAGGCTTCCAGCAGCCGAGCCCTTCTCACCCACTCGCTGTAGCGTAATCCCGTCTGCTGCTGAAAATGACGATTCAGCGTGCGCTCGCTCATGCCAAGCGCGCTCGCGCTCTGTTGACTGTTCCAGCTCTCTCCTGGCGACTGACGGATCTGTCGGCACAGCTGGCGTAACGGTTCACTTTCCGGCTCCGGCAGATGAAACGGCAGCACCGGCATGATGCGAAGCTCATCCAGAATGAGTTCATACACGCGCTCGTCACGGCTTCCCGGTGAGTACGATTCAGGCAGTGAGAGGGCGGAGAGGATCAGCTCGCGCAACAGGGGCGAGATCTGCACGATCTGGCACGTGGCCGGGAGATCGGCTCGCGCCAGTGGATCGATAAACAGCGTTCGCGCCGCTACGCTACCGGTGATGCGCAGGGCGTGTTGTGTCCCCGCAGGAAGCCAGACGCCGCGTCCGGGGGGTACCACCCAACAGCCAGATGCCGTTTCAACCCGCACGACGCCCGTCAGGCTGTGCAGCAACTGCGCGCAGTCGTGCTGGTGCCATGGCTCACTGTCGCCATGAACGTAATCATGGGCAAACGGAACAAGGGGACGATGGGTAAAGGAGAACGTTGAGGTTGTGGTCATGGGCTAAACAACCCTCACCCTACCCTCTCCCGGAGGGAGAGGGAAAAGGTGCACTAGATGTGCAGTTCCTGCAGTTTTTCTTTCGGCAGGGCCAGCTCTTCGTTGCTGTTCACGCGAACATCACGCTCGATGATGTGACGAGCGATGTCCTGCGCTTCTTCCAGAGAGTGCATCTGGTAAGTCCCGCACTGGTAAACGTTCAGCTCTGGGATCTGGTTCTGCTCTTTCACCTTCAGCACGTCTTCCATGGCCGCTTTCCACGCGTCTGCAACGCGTTTCTCTTCCGGCTGACCGATCAGGCTCATGTAGAAACCGGTACGGCAGCCCATCGGAGAGATATCGATAATCTCAACGCCGTTACCGTTCAGGTGGTCGCGCATAAATCCGGCGAAAAGGTGCTCCAGCGTGTGAATGCCTTTCTCTGGCATCACTTCTTTGTTCGGCACGCAGAAGCGCAGATCGAAGACGGTGATTGTGTCGCCGTGCGGGGTGTGCATGGTCTTCGCCACGCGGACTGCAGGTGCTTCCATACGGGTATGGTCGACAGTAAAGCTATCTAATAACGGCATACGTCACCTCCGATAGTGATTTTTTTTAAAATAAACTGAACTCTTCTACACAATGCGCGTCTGAGTATATGAAAGACGCGCATTTGTTATCATCATCCCTGAATTCAGAGATGTATATTTTGGCCACAGCGATGTGGCCTTTTTCTTTTGGTTCAAGCCTGTTTCGCCAGAAACGCTTCAAACGACTCCGTATCCGCCGCTTCAACCTCTTTCTGACGCACCACGGACGCATCGCGTTCTGCTTCAAAATCCGCTTCGCGCAGGATCTCTAATGGCTCCTGCATCAGCATCTCACGGTATTCCGCGGAGAGTGCACGCCCGGTACCACCAATGCCCTGATCAATCATAGAACGCAGAATGCGTGCTGAGAATGTCAGTTCCGGGTTATCGAAGCACTCTACCAACTGGTCGCAGATCTGTTGGTAGGCGTCGCCGCCGTCAATGCTGTCCAGAGTCCGGGCAACACGCTTCAGGTCACGGAACAGATCTTTACCCACTTTGGTCAGCGGGAACTGTGCCGTTTCGCAGCCAATACCCAGCGTCAGACCCGGCTTACGCCCTTCCAGAATCACGCGATTCCAGTTTGTACGGGTGCAAAGCAGTTCGTCTGCACTCATTTCCGGCGCATCCGCCAGCGCACACCAGACCATAAACAGATCCAGGAAGCGAACCTGCTGCTCATCAACGCCAATCGGTGAGAACGGGTTGATATCCAGCGAACGTACTTCAATGTATTCAATGCCGCCGCGCTGTAGCGCATCCGATGGGGTTTCACCGCTGCGCGTCACGCGCTTAGGACGAATCGGCGCATACAGTTCGTTTTCAATCTGCAACACGTTGCTGTTGATTTGCAGGCGTTTGCCGTCTTTTTCGAGGCCGATTTTCGCGTACTCTTCCGACGGGGTTTTGATCGCCCGCTTCAATCCTGCCACATATTCGTGCAATTCGTTAAACGTAATACCGAGATTGCTTTGCGATTTATTGGTATAGCCCAGATCGCTCATGCGCAGAGACGTCGCGTACGGGAGATAGTACATGCCGCACTCGGTCTTTTCGAACGGCAGCGTGGTGGGTTTCCCCTGCAGGAACGAAGAGCAAATGGCAGGTGACGCGCCAAAGAGATACGGGATCACCCAGCCGAAACGGTAATAGTTGCGGATCAGACGGAAATACCCGGCTGAGATCGCTTCTTTGTCCGTTTCTCCCCCTTTCGCCTGCCAGAACGCCATCGGCAGCGAGAAATTGTAATGCACGCCAGAGATGGTCTGCATCAATGCGCCGTAGCGATTTTTCAGACCTTCGCGATAGAGCGTTTTCAGCCGACCGATATTTGACGTGCCGTACTGCGCCAGCTCAATCTCCTGACCCTGTTCGATATAGCACGGCATGCTGAGCGGCCACATACGCTCGTCACCAAGATTGCGCGCCGTATAGCGATGAATATCGCGCAAGATTGTCAGCATGTGATCAATATCGCCGTCCACCGGCGTGATGAACTCCAGCAGCGCTTCAGCGAAATCGGTTGTGATCCATTTATGTGTCAGCGCCGAGCCTAACGCCTTCGGGTGACCCGTCGTCGCTAAGCTACCGTCCGCGTTAACGCGCAGCGTTTCACGCTCAAGACCACGCTGAATACCCTTCAGAGCCTGAGGGTGGTTTTCCAGCCAGGCCAGCGCCTGAGATACGTCCGGGATCAAATTGACCTCCCGCCTGTCAAAGTAATGTTACTCAGCATAATTGTAATGGTTGACGATTGAAGGTCGCGTATTCATTCCACCAATTAGTGCCACCACGTCATACCCTGTAGTGTTGCCCACGCCACGAGAACATAGCGCAACGCCTTGCCAAGGCACAAAAAAAAGAGCACCGGTCCCCAGGAGATGCGCATCCATCCCGCCAGCAGACACAGTAAATCGCCTATTACAGGCATCCAGCTTAATAACAGCGTGGCAGCGCCATAGCGTTTTAGCCAGCCAACTGCCTTTTCCTGCCAGCGCGACGTTTTGCGCAGCGGAAAGAAACGCCCAAGAATAACGTTAGTCAGCCCTCCAAGGCTATTACCCATTGTTGCTATTAATACAAGTAGCCAGGGCTGACTGACGCCGGACAACAACATCGCCACCAGCACCACTTCCGAATTTCCCGGTAACAGCGTGGCGCTTAAAAAACTGCTGGCGAATAATGAGGCAAGTGACAATGCGTCACTCACAGTAAGCGCACATCCACCGCATCCATTCCGGCATCACGTGCGGCCTGGATACCAAAATCGGCATCCTCAAACACGACACATTTTGCCGCCGGTACGCCCATTAATTCTGCGCAGAGCAGGAAGGTGTCCGGTGCTGGCTTGTGACGCTTAACATGATCGGCAGCGACGACAGCTGAAAAATAGTGGCGCAGGCCAAGATGGTTGAGCAAGGCTTCTGCAATCGCGCTCTCGCTGCCCGTGCCGACAGACATAGGGCGACGTCCGTGCCACGCTTTAACCACGTCGATAAGGGGTAAAGGTTGTACGGTGTCTAACAGTATGGCTTTAACCGCATCGGTTTTTTCGCGCGCGAGCAGGTAGGGGTCGAGATCGGCCTGATTCAGTTCAATCACGGCCTGCGCAATACGCCAGGTTGGGGATCCGTTGAGGGCTATCATCGCCTGCAGGTCGAAACGCATACCGTAGCGGCCCAGGACCTCGGTCCAGGCTTGACGATGCGTGGGTTCGGTATCCAGGAGGGTGCCATCCATATCGAAGATCAAACCGTCATACTGTGCGTACATCGTGCTCTCGCTAAACGATTAACAAAGCATTACTTTATCGTAAATGGTGGTTTTTGTCGCTGATTGCGAAGTGATAACAATGAGAGTGATTAAGAACTAAACATCGAAGGGGACGATAAGAAGAGATGGTGCATCCGGGAGGATTACTCGGCTACGCCTCGCCCTACGGGCCGTTGCTGAGGCGACGTTATCCTCCCTGGTGCTTGCGTTTAACTCGCAGACCTTGAAACAACAGTATGGCTGTTATCTCGGAGAATATGGTGCATCCGGGAGGATTCGAACCTCCGACCGCTCGGTTCGTAGCCGAGTACTCTATCCAGCTGAGCTACGGATGCATCAGGGAAATGCTTTAAGAAACAGTAAATGGTGCATCCGGGAGGATTCGAACCTCCGACCGCTCGGTTCGTAGCCGAGTACTCTATCCAGCTGAGCTACGGATGCATCAGGGAACTGCTTTCAGAAATAGTAAATGGTGC